>Ga0193963_1000203_pt1 | contig 31225 bp, 25 predicted proteins | sample FB_6_MG_FD_140359 | JGI IMG/M metagenome (GOLD analysis project Ga0193963, IMG submission 140359) | Microbial mat bacterial communities from the Broadkill River, Lewes, Delaware, United States - FB_6_MG | ecosystem: Environmental > Aquatic > Freshwater > River > Microbial mats | place: USA...
AATCTAGAATTATTATTTTTGAAAGGCAATACCGACAGTATTATTAATGGTACAACTGTTATGATAATTGAAGCAGTAATAAAAGAATACATAATAAATGCCACTAATGTTTTCATCAATAATAAAATTAAATAGTGAAATAATATCGTATTATCTAACCCTTGAATAGTGAAATTCTCAACATAAGAAAATAAAACTCCTTGAGTTAAAGCAGAATATGTAAAGTAACAACCTATTCCCATAATAAGTATAAAACCCATTATTAATAGTGGATTTAAGCTTGTATCTATTTTTTCTTTTATATTCATAATTTATTCCTTTATTTTAATTTTATTTATTTTTAATTACTAATCAATTACATGTAAAGTTATGAAATTAACCCTATCTCTTTTGATAATGATAAAAACCTTGTTTCTCCAATTTCACTTTTTATTAAATTTCTTGTTGTTATACAAGTATGGCAATTACATGACTTCGGTAATACAAATAGCATTTTTTCTAAGTTTGATTTCATTTTTTATCCTTTTTTAATAAAATTTCTTTATATTATAATCTTACATCAAAATAAATATTATTAATAGGTATAAATTGTAAAAATAATATACAATATTAATTAATAATATATAGTATTATTATACAATTATAAATATATAGTTGTATATTATACTTCTTTTAATTCTTAGTTATAAGAAACAATATACCTCAGTAGAGTTGTATTATGAGTAATGACTGCCAACAAATTGCTGAGAATAATATAATTATATTATCTCTTTATATTTAAAAAATATAAAAAATAATATTTATTATCTCCTATTTTAATAGATAAAGTAGTAATATTTAAATTTATATATAAAAAATAAGTTAAATAAAAAAATTATTTTATTTGATAATTAGAATTTATCTATGTTATAATAAACGAGTTAAGTAAAAAGGTGACTATTATGAAGCAAAACTCTATTGATATAATTAGTAAGTATGTAATATATTCTCGTACAGATACGAAGGGTATAATTACCGAAGTAAGCGAAGCATTTTGTAATATTTCTCAGTTCTTAGAAGATGAACTTATTGGTAAACCACATAATTTTGTTCGTCATAATGATATGGCATCTGAGGTATTTGAGGAGATGTGGGCTACCATTCAGTCTAATAATATATGGCAAGGTGAAGTGAAAAATAGACGTAGAGATGATTCTTACTATTGGGTAAGTTCTACTGTGATGCCTGAATATGATGAGAAAAAAGAAATTTCTGGTTATATTTCAGTAAGACAGGATATCACAGCTAAAAAAGATCTAGAAGAACTGAGTCAAAATCAAGAGAAAAAAATTCAAGATATAGTTGAAAAGAATAAACATAAAGACCAGCAATTATTTCATCAAGCAAGGCTAGTTTCTATGGGAGAAATGATAGAAAATATATCTCATCAATGGAGACAACCTTTAAGTTACATCTCAACTATCTCTTCAAGTTTACATTTAAATTATGAACTAGGAAATATCCCAACAAAAGATAATATAATGAGTAGTATGGAAAATATCACAGAGAAAACAGAATATTTATCCAATACAATTGAAACCTTTAGAGACTTTATGCAAGAAGAAAAAAAAGTAAAAAATGTTTTATTACATAAGAGAATTGATAGAGCAATAAATATAATTAGTGGAACTCTTAGTCATCATCATATAAAATTAATAAACGAGATTGATTATGAAAGTCAGCTAAAAATAAAACTTCCTCTTGGTGAGTTATCTCAAGTTCTGATAAATATTATTAATAATGCAAAAGATATATTGATTGAAAGAAAAACTCAAAGTCCATGGATTCGTATTGTAACTACATCACAAAATAATAATGCAGTCATTTCTATAGAAGATAATGCTGGGGGAATTCCAGAGTCTGTTTTAGCTAAAGTTTTTAATCCATATTTTACAACAAAACATTCTTCTCAAGGTACAGGATTGGGGTTACATATGAGTTATAAAATTGTAAGTGAAAGTTTAAGAGGAAAACTTTATTGTAAAAATGGTAAAAATGGTGCTATCTTTTTTATCGAGATACCATTGAGCTAATCGATTGAGTAAATATTATTTTTTGTATATAGAATTCATTTTTATTAGATTTTACTGAAAAATTTTGAAGTATTGAATAGTATATATACATTTTAAAAAAAAAGAATATTCATATGTTGTATATAATATGGGTATGAAATATTTTTATTTAAAAGTAAAATGTAATTAATGAATAGTATTAAGAAAAAAAGAATATCTTATTTATTGACTATAACTATTTTAGCCATACTGTTTGTATTATTTAAAGATGTTCCCTGGATCGGGTCTACAAATACACATACTATTATGGAGTCAATCGCCACAACTTTAGCAATAATGATTGGTATTTCTGCACTTGTTCGATTTCATGCAAAACGAGATGAAGTATTATTTCTTTTTATTGGAGCAGGGTTTTTAGGAACAGGATTTTTAGATGGATACCATGCTGTTGTAACAGCAGAGTTCTTTCAATATGTATATCCCTCTCCACCTGAAAGTCTAATCCCTTGGAGTTGGATTGCTTCAAGATTATATCTATCAATTTTCTTTTTTATCGCATATTTTACGTCGAGAAAAAATAAGTATACCTCAGGACATATAAACTCATATAGAGTATATTGGGTTACGTTTTTATCTACAGCTACCTCTTTCTTTTTCTTTGCTTTTGTTCCATTACCTGCTGCATATTATCCTGATTTAATTCTTCACAGACCGGAAGAATTATTACCGGCTTTCTTTTTTGGATTGGCATTATATGGTTTTTATAAAAGAGGAGAATGGAAAAGGAATGCATTCGAATACTGGCTGATATTGTCTCTGATAGTTAATTTAACATCTCAAATTATGTTTATGTCATTTTCTGATCATCTGTTTGATTTTGAATTTGATATTGCACATTTATTAAAAAAGATTAGTTATATTATCGTATTAATTGGGGTATATGTAAGTATGCTTGATTCTTTTAAAAGAGAAGTCTTATTAACTAATAATCTAAATACTCAAGTTAATGAACAAACTAAAGATTTGGAAAATAGTAAAGATGAACTTTGTAAACTAAATATATCTTTAGAGTCTAAAATTAAGCAGGAAATCGAAAAAAATATTCTTCAAGAAAGAAAAATTTCAGAACAATCAAAACTTGTTTCTATGGGAGAAATGATAGGTAATATTGCTCATCAATGGAGACAACCCTTGTCTGTCATATCTACTGGAATAACAGGGATGAAAGTACAAAAAGAATTTGGGTTACTAGAAGATGATAATTTCTATAAAACTTGTGATACTATTAACGAAAATACTCAATACTTGTCAAAAACAATTGATGACTTCAGAAACTTTATTAATGGAAATAGAATTAAAAAGATATTTAATGTATCAAACAATATTAACAGCGGATTACACTTATTAGAAGGTACAATAAAAAAGAATGATATTAGTATAGTTTTAAATCTAAATGATGATATAAAAATAAATGGATATGAGAATGAACTAACACAATGTCTCTTGAATATTTTTAATAATGCGAAAGATGCTTTACTTCATATAGAAGAAGAGAAGTATATCTTTATATCTTCTTCTCTTAAAGACAATTACGTCATTATATCTTTTAAAGATAATGCAGGAGGTATTCCTAATAATGTTTTACCTAAAATATTTGAACCTTATTATACAACTAAACATAAGTCACAAGGCACAGGATTAGGACTTCATATGACTTATAATTTAATTACTAGTGGAATGCAGGGAACTATAGAAGCTAAAAATATTACATATGTTTATGATGAAAAAGAATATACTGGAGCTGTATTTACAATCACGTTGCCTTTGAAGTAACTTTGTAACCTCTTTGCTATCTTTTTTATGAAAATTCGAAACTCTCTAAGAAACTAATAGGTCAATATTTATAATAATCCGTTTTATGATACAATTTAATATGCAAGAGATCAATAATATAAAAATAAAATTCTTTTTACTCTTAGTTCTTTGTTTCAATACTCTTCTCTATGCCCAAGATAAAGTGCACAATGTACTTATACTAAAAGATTGGAAACCATATTATGCATTTGATAAGAATGGTAAACCAACAGGTTATGCAATAGAACTCTTTGAAGTATTAGCGAATGATATTGGATTAAAATACCAATATAAAATATATGATAATTGGGCTGATATGGCTTCCTTTCGAAAGAGTGGAGAATCGTATATTATCCCTAATACAGGATTGGTAGAAATGAGAGCTGATTATACTTTGTACTCAGATTTTACAGATACCTTTCAAATAAAATATTTTAAAAGAAAAGATTCATACAAAATCCAAAATGAAGAAGATTTAAAAGATAAAAAAGTAGCAGTTGTAAAAAATAATATTTGCGTTAAATTGATGGATAATATATCCTCTCAGAGTGTTGTCTATTCAGATCGATTTAGAGCATTAAGTGATTTAGTTTCAGGAGAGGTTGATGCTGTATGTTATCCAAAATCATTATTTAATTTGACTTTAAAATCATTTGATTTAGATGAAAAAATAGTCGACTTCTCTGAACCTTTAAAAGAGGTAAAAAGAGGTATAGGATTTTCTATTAATAATGAATATTTAATATCTCAATTTAATACTTCACTTAAAAAGCTAAAAAACAATGGAACATACACGGAAATATATCATAAGTGGTTTAATCAAAAGAATGAACTAACATTTACATATGAACAAATAGTACTTATCTTTGTATCTTCCCTTGTTGTTATTTTAATATTGATTTTTACAATATATTATATAACAAGAAAAAATAAATGGTTATTAACAAAAAATGAATTAGAAAATACGATAAAGCATAAAACAGAAGAATTAGAATTGAGTTTGAATCTGTATAATAAAGCTTTATCTGCAACCGAAGAGGGAATTTGGGATTGGGAAGTTAAAACTAATAAGGTTTTTTATTCTCCTACTTGGAAAACAATGCTTGGTTATGATGTAAATGAAATTGATAACGAATTTTTAGAATGGGAAAAACTTATTCACCCTGAAGATTTAGAAAAGTCAAAAAATCAAGCACTAAAATTGGCAAATGGAGAAATAGAAAGTTATTCAATAGAATTAAGAATGCGCTGTAAAAATGGTACTTACAAATGGATTTTATCAAGAGCAACAAGTGTAGAAATAGATATAAATAATAATGTTCAACGTATTATTGGAATTCACATTGACCTTACAGACCAAAAAGAAAAAGAATTTATAATACAAGAGGAAAAAGAAAAATTTGAGTCAATATATAAAAATAGTAATGATGGTATTGCAATTTTTGATTTAGAGACAAGATTTTTAGAATTCAATGATGCTTATTTGGAGATGTTAGGCTATTCTAAAGAAGAATTACTCCAAAGGTCTTGTATTGATTTAACGCCAATTGAATATAGAGAAAAAAGTATAGATGCATTATCCAAGATACTAGTAGATGGTTATATAGAAAATTTTGAAAAAAGGTGCATCACAAAAAACGGAAATCAAGTTGTTGTTAATATGACCGCAAATTTACTTCCGGATAAAAAGAGTATAATTGCTGTAAGTAAAAATGTTTCTTCTTTAAAATTAATCGAGGAGCAAGAACGTTTAATTGCTATGGGTGAATTAATAGGAAATATCTCACATCAATGGAGACAACCATTATCAACAATAAGTATGTCCGCAAATATTATTAAAGTAGATAATGAATTAGATGATTTAAATTCTGAACGAATAAGTGAAAGCATGGATACAATTAACGAGAATGTACAATATTTATCTTCTACAATTGACACGTTTAGAAATTATTTAAAAGAAAATAAAGAATTTACACAAATTAATATTAAAGAATCACTAGAAGAAAGTTTTTCATTGACAGACGCTTCACGAAGAAATCATTATATAACCTTAGTTCAAAATATTGATGAAGACTTAAAAATTTATGGTAACAAAAATGAACTGATTCAGGTATTTATAAATATATTAAATAACTCAAAAGATATATTAAGTGAAAACGAAGAGATCAAAGATAAAGCGATTTTCGTTACTGTAAAAAAAACACAAAAAAGCATAGTAGCTGAATTTCTCGATAATGCTGGAGGAATCAAAGAAAATATAATTTCCAAAGTATTCGATCCCTATTTTACGACAAAACATAAGTCTCAAGGTACAGGTCTTGGCTTATCAATATCAGAAAAGATAATAAGAGAACATCATAATGGAATACTTAAAGTAGAGAATAGGACCTTCAATTACAATGAAAAAAACTATACTGGTGCATGTTTTATAATTACATTTGAAGTTACTTAAAATAAATAAAGTTTTAATAACTCGATTATTCTTAACTCATAAACTATCTAGTTTTTGATACTATTTCTTTAAAATTTATTTTGGAGAATAAAATATGGCGAAATTTATAAAAATACAAGTAGAAGAGACTTATCAAATACCTGATGATTGGGAACTAGTTACCAATTCAGATGGTATTACAAAAATAAAAGTAAAAGAGAATGAATTTTATGACTTTGGAAGCATGCCTTATTGTTCAGCTTCTGTTGAAGATGAAGAGGAGATGATGTTAACTCCAGAAGAATATCTAGATTTACAATCAAATGGACTTGATATAATAGTTGCAAATACAAATATCTCTATCATTGATAATGAAGATGAAATTAAAGAGATTCTTGAATTAGATGAAGAGTAGATATTATAATACAAAAAAATAAGGACTAGTAATGACTGATATAAAAAATGAACTAAAACAAGTTATTGTTGAGACAATGATACCTGAAACTGAGGATTATTTAGAAGAACTGCATGAATCATATGGAAATAAAACAATAGAAGATGATGATAAAGAGACGATTAGAGATATGGAGTCATTTTTAGTTGAATTACAAAATATTTTACTATTAATAGAAGAAAATAAAATCACAGATGAAGAAGCCAAAGATGTATATGAAAAAATCATAGCAATGTTAAATGAACATGATGAGGAAAGTCATCTTTGAGTCTCCTGTGAGATGGGTAAGCTTTGATGAAAAGACAAAAATGTTTACAGTTACGGTAATGAACAATAAAACGGGTAAACAAGAAACTGCATACGAAAAATTCAACGGACTATCCTGAATTTCAAGTAGAAAAACAAGGTGAAATTTTTAAAGAATGGAAAAGAGATAAAAAAGGGATATTATGGCTAGAGTAATTTTTTTGTTTGCTTGTTTTTATTCGGTATTATGTTCTGAAGTTACTTCTGTTTCCTTTAAAAATTATTTTCTAAATGCTAAAAATGTAATGCTATTTATAGATCCAATAACTGGAAACATTGTAGAAGCAAATAATGCTGCAAAGCTTTTTTATGGTTACGAGAACTTGACGAATATGAGTATTCAAGAAATTAATACTTTTACAAAAGAACAAGTTCTAAATGAGATAAAACAAGCTAGAAGAGGAACACAATAAAATAACTAGATTATTATTATTAGGTTTGGGTGGATTATTAGTAATTATTTTTGTTTTATTTGTTCTATATAGATATAAAGTAAAATCACAAAAAATAATAGAGAAACAAAATGAAACTATAAAGAATGAACAAGAAAGTTTAAAAAAACAAAAGGAACGTTTAGAACTAGTATTGGAAGGTACAGGTTTAGGTCTTTGGGATTGGAATTTAGAAACAAATAGCGTTATTTTTGATGAAAGATGGGCAAATATGTTGGGATATGCTTTTGAGGAAATTACCCCTTCTCTTGAGACTTGGAAATCCAAAGTTCATCCCGATGATATAGAAAAGTGTTTTGATGATATTAAATCTCATATAAATGGTGAAAGCAAGTTTTACAATAATATTCATCGTATTTTACATAAAGATGGAAAATGGCGATATATTTTGGACAGGGGAAAAATTGTTGAGCGTGATAAGGAAGGAAATCCTACGCGTTTTACTGGAACTCATACGGATATTACGTATATCAAAGAAACAGAACTAAAGCTAAAGAAAAAACAATATACAATTAGTCAATATATACAACTAATTGATAAATATATTATTACCTCCTCAACTTATTTAGAGGGTAATATCACAGATGTATCTGATGCTTATTGTAAAATTAGTGGTTACTCAAAAGAAGAGCTACTGGGGCAAAATCATAGAATTACCAAACATCAAGAATTAGATTCAAAAGTACATCAGGAGATGTGGAAAACAATTACCCAAGATAAAACCTGGCAAGGTGAGATTATGAATCAAGATAAATCTGGTAATACATATTGGGTTGAAGGAACAATTTCTCCTAAATATGATGAAAATGGTAAAAAGATAGGGTATACCTCAATAAGACAAGATATTACTGACAAAAAGCTCATTGAAGAATTATCAATAACTGATGGACTTACAAATATATTTAATAGACGGCATTTTAATGAGGTCTTTCCATCTGTTATAAATTCTGCAAAGAGAGATAACTCTTTGGTATCCTTTATTATAATAGATATAGATTATTTTAAACAGTATAATGATACCTATGGTCATCAAAAAGGTGATGAGGTTCTTATGAGTGTAGCTAAATGTATTAAAGATTTAATCCATAGGGCAGATGATAGTTTTTTTAGATTAGGTGGTGAGGAATTTGGTGTGATTTTCAAAGCTGAATCGAAAGAAAAAGCTAAAGCTTTTGCAGATAAAATAAGAATAGAAATTGAAAAACTTCATATTGAACACTCTGGAAATAGTGTAAGCTCTTATGTAACAATTTCACTTGGACTTGTTTGCAAAAATGCAAATGAAATCAAAAATGATGGTGAAATTTATAAAGATGCTGATGATCAACTTTATAGGGCAAAAGAATCAGGTAGAAATAAAGTTGAATGTTTAATTTAAGGAAAAACCTCATTAAAAGAAACTTCTTTTTAGAGGTAGTGAATTTCCATTTTTAATCTCTTAAGTATAAATTTTTGCTTTTGTTAATTGTGCACTATTATCATTTTGTTTTTTTACATATTCTTCTTGTTCTTTTTTTTGTTCTAGATTTTTACTGTAAAGATCTAAAAAGTTACTCATAGTTTTTTGAAATTCTGGACTAGAGTATTCCCCTGGTAGAGGATTGAGAATTCTGTGAATTCTATTTGTAATTGCTTGGTAATTCATATAAGTGTCATTTTGAACTGCAGAGATTGTACCATCTTCCATTATTTGAAGTTTTGGAGGATTGAGCATAAGTAAAGTGGTAAATCTCTCTTTTTCATCCATCCCATTTAGTGTTTCAACTAGTACTTTCTTTTCATCACTTGGCATGTTTAGAGGTAATAAGCTTGTGGATTTTCCTATTCCATTTGAAATGAGACCATCTTGATTAAAATCATATTTTTCATAATGATGAAGTAATAAATTGTATGCACCTTCATCATCTAATTTAGATACATTAATATCTTCAACAAGTAAAGTATAATGTTGAAGTGTACTTAATTCATCTTCTGATAGTGAGTTTAAAAAGTCTTTTGCCGTTGCAATTTCAATCCCTTTTTCTTTTGCTTCATTGTAAATTTCTTCAAAAGCTTCTTTGTGTGGTTCTCTTACTTCATAAAAACTATCACTCATTTTCAATTCTTTTGTTATAGATACATGTTCTTCATAGTTTCCTTGAATGGTCATTTCAATCTCCTTTTATCTGTTCCAATTAAATTGTACAATAATTTTTTAATTTTACTGTCTTTTTTCTTTATTATATAAAAAATCAGAGGCTACAGTAGATTTTGATATAGGAGACATTGCTACAAAATATGCAGTTCCTGTAGTAGTTTAAATAGATGTAATCTATTAAGCAACAGAAGATAGGAGTATTTTATTTAGATAACTTGTATTTTGCAGTTCGAGTTGTTGATTTGTTATGTTTTCTGATTCTTCTTTATGTTCTTTTTGTTCTGTTTCTTGTTGTTCTGTAGATCCATTGTTTAGAAGTGAAGAAAACTGTTCATTTGTAACTTTTTGAGTTGAATTTTGTTGGCTAGAAAGTGTTTTACCTATGATTATTTCATTAAAATTATTAGTAATATTTTTCAAAATTATTCCTTAACATTTTGTATAACTCAAAGTATATCAGTACAACTTTAATCTAACTTTAAACAATGTGTAATCTAATAAAAGAAGAAATTGAGTATTTAGATGTCTAAATAACTGAATTTATGGGAATTATTTAAAGTTTATGATGAACTTCTTCTTTTAACGAACACTTTTTATATAATTAGGCTATACTGTCTCCAATGAAAGATGATTCTAGTTACATCTTTAGTCTGCTTTATATTGATGACTTTTTGTTAACAGTAAAACTCGCCTAAAAATTAAACTTATTATTAGATTTTCGACCACTATTATAATGATGGTGTATTTAAACAAAAAGGATTCTCAATGGCAGAATTAGTAAATGGAACAGTAAAATGGTTTAACAGTGAAAAAGGTTTTGGATTTATCGAGCAAGAAGCTGGTGGTAAAGACGTATTTGTACATTTTAGACAAATCAATGGTAACGGTTATGATAGAACATCATTAAATGATGGTCAAAAAGTTACTTTCGAAATCGGTGAAGGTGAAAAAGGTCTTCAAGCAGAAAACGTTACAGGTCTGTAATATTTTTTGTGAGCAGTCTTTTCTGCTCGCCCACTGACGGATTTACATCTGTTCGTTACAATATCTAATCTATTCTTTTCTATTAACATATAATCTATCGTTTAAATAAATCTACCCTATCGTATAAATAGCGCCATACTAAAGCAATTAAAAATGCAATTACTGCAATACATGTAGAAACATCGTTATTATTTATATCTGTACTAAATCCAATAAATGAATTAAAACTAATCACAATAAGTGTAGACATAAGCATTATTGCAAATAAAGACAACGAAACTATGAGAATATTTTTTACTGTTTTATTTTTCATAACTTATCAAAGTCCACAGTAATCTCATCAATTTGATCATCACTGAGATGTTTTTTTGCATATTCTAGATGTAGTTCATTTTTGACAAAGAACTTTACTAAATCTTTGTCTAAGTCTCCATCTTTTGCTCCTAGTTGTTGGACCTCTTTTGATGCACTGCCTAAAATGGGCATTAGTATATCCCCTTTTCATTTAAGAATCTACTGTATTTTATATCCTCTTCTAAAATATGTTTTAGTAACCACTCTTTTAATATGACAGCAATAAAACTTTTATCAAGTGCACCTTTATGTAGTTCTTCTTTAAATACTAATATTTTTTGTAATAACTCTTTATGGGTGTTTCTATGATTTTCAAAATCATCAAAGTTATATCGATGCATTAATGCTTCTTCATCTTCAAAATGTTTTTTTGAAAAGATATAAAGTTCGTCAAGTATTTCATAAATTTCTTCATCATTTATATTATTCATTGTACAAATATGAATTTCATCTAAATATTCAAGTTGTTTTTTATGGTGTTTATCCATCTCATTTATATTAATACGATAAGAGTTATTCCATAAAAAAGTGCTTCTGTCATCGTCATAAACACTAAAGTTAATTAATCTCTTCTGTAATACTCCATAGTCTTCCAATACTTTCCAAAAAGCAACAGGGATATCACGTATTAATGAAGCAGGTATACTGTATAGAGTACATTCTTCTTCAGGAATATATTTAAAAACTGATGGTACGTTTAATATTGGCTGTAATCCACCAAAGTAACCACCAACAGTAACCGTATCTAATATATTATCATTAACTTGAATATTGATAGAACCTTTTATAACAATGTATACTAGCTCTTCATCAAATTTATAATCTATTTGATCAAAATTTTCTATAGCCATGTTTTCAATAAGTTTATTTATTGTTGGATAGGATATATTTTCACTAAAGAGTGTATTATTTAAAAAGTTTTTACCTAGCTCAAATTTATCGTTAAAATCTTTATAAAGATCAAATTTGTCTACGAAATAGTTAAAGTATTTAACTGGTATTTTAAGTGCTTTAACATAGTTTTTTGTCATAAATGTTGCATCTATTCTTTGTCTATTTAGTGCTGGTTTTTCACCTATTATTGCACCAGGTTCTAAAAGAACCGCTTCATCATATCTTTGACTACTTTTTTCAACTAGCCCGTTAAGGATTAAGTAGAGGTCTTCAATATCTTGGTTTGCTTTGTATAAAAGTTCTTTTGGATTAAAGTGAATTATTTCAAAATTTAAAAAAGCTTCAAAATTCTTTCTTGATAGTGAAGGAAAGTTTGATTGCAAGTATTTACTTATCGTTTTATAATCATAGTTTCTCTTTGATGGAATAAGTATATCTTGTATCCCAAATAAAGAACTTGTACCGACTCTTAATTGATCCTTTGATAACTCTTGATCATTATGGCCTAAAATTATTTTACTACTTTTATCTTCAAAAAAGTCTTGATAGTTACCATGAATCATCCCTCCACCAATATCAATTTTTTTGATATCAACAGTTTGTGTATATTCTAAAATGGTTTTATCATAAAACTCTTGTGTGACACCATATGTATCTTTATTTTCAACAATCATCCCTTTTAAAACTTTAGAATCTACAATATCTGCAAAATGTCCGTAGGAATAATATTTATTCTCAAAATAGGTTCTAAATATATAAATTGTTGTTTCTACAGAATGTGGAGAGATGATTGGCTTTACTTCAAGGTCATCGATATTATTCCATGTTTGAATATCTAAGTCCCTTATATCTAAGAGATTTCGAAACTCAGACTCATCTAAAATTAGCAACGCTGAGAGTTTTTTAATCAGTGATGTAGTGACAATTTTTGCACCGAAAATTTTTATCTTTTTATCACTTCTAATGAGTGTTGTAATCCCTGCTATATGGTCATCATGACAATGGGTTAAAAATACACCTTCTATTTCATTTATTGAGATACTTAGAGAATCAAGAATATAATTTATATTTGGAACAACATCAACTAAATAGTATTTACCTTGAAAAGAGATAATTGAATTCAAGCTTGGTCTACTTGTATCCCATCCATCACCTTGTCCAGATTGAATAACAGAAAAGTATTCTTTTTTAGCTCTATATTGAGGAAGAGTGTAAGGTGAAATATAGTTTTGTTTAGGTGCAAGATTAAGGTCTACAGTAACGTAATCATTCTTATAACTAATTTCAAAGACATTAATAGCAACTCTTTTAATAAATACTCCGTCCCTTATTTCAACTTTAGTAGAATCTACTAAACAGCTATCTAAAAGATTTGATGCAGCATGTAATTTTCCAAAAGCAAATTTTAACTTCATATTATATAATTCTTTAGCAAGTTTTGGATCTATACCACAAGACTCAATCTCTTCTTGAGAGACCAAACCATAATTTCCTCTATAGATATATTGCATTTGAGAATTTACTTGATTGTCATGACCAATCAACATTGGTTTTAGACCTGTATTATTTGGGTGATTAGGTAAAATAAGACCTTGTTTATAGAGCATTTGAAGAACTGAAAATTCAGATATATTTGAAAACTCTCCATTTTGAATCATTATATCTGAAAGTAAAATGGCATTTGGACCAGTTTCAAATTCTACATTATCTTTGAAAGTTTTTGATATGAATCCTTTATTTATAAAATGTTTTACACTTTCTGCTGGTGAACCACATTGTATATAAAGGTTTACTTCTGGTATCTCAATATAATAAACACCCTCAATTACTTTTGTCTTTTGTATCATTTCATATCACCTAATATTAAAATTAAATAGATTGTATCATAAGATTGAATAGTATTTCCTATTGTGATATAATTAATGATATTATATTAATTTTTGAAGAAAAGGTTTGTTATGTCATTTGACTTTACTAAAATTACAGAATGTGATACTTCTTTATTAACACTGCTAACTGATAAGTTACCAGATATGCTTTGGATAAAAGACTTAGAAGGAAAGTATTTGTACGTAAATAAGGCTATTTGTGATGGATTACTAATGGCAAAAGATATAAATGAACCTATAGGAAAAGATGATGTCTTCTTTGCACTTAGGGAAAGAGAAGCACATAAAGATAATCCAAATTGGCATACTTTTGGTGAATTATGCTTTAATAGTGATATAGAAGTAATTAAAAATAATAAAGCTATGAAGTTTGAAGAGTATGGAAATGTAAAGGGAAAACTATTATATCTTGAGGTAAATAAAACACCGTTTTATGATAATGATGGGAATATTATAGGAACCTTAGGTTCAGGTAGAGATATCACAGAATTAAAAATTACACAAATAAAACTTGAAAAACAATACGAAACTATAAAAAATCAAGCAACTCATGTTTCTATGGGTGAGATGATAGGAAATATTGCTCATCAGTGGAGACAACCATTATCTGTAATCTCAACCGCATCAACAGGCATGAAAGCCGAAAAAGAATATGGACTTTTAACTGACGATAGTTTTCATAAATCGTGTGATGCAATAAATAACAATGCTCAGTATTTATCTAAAACAATTGATGATTTTAGAAACTTTATCAAAGGTGATAGAGTCAAAAAGCTTTTTAGTTTAAAAGATGATATAGATAGTTTTTTGAATTTAGTTGAGGGTACTATAAAAAGTAAAAATATTACAATCATACTAGATTTACAAAATGATATAAAAATTGATGGATATGAAAATGAACTTATCCAATGTTTGATTAATATATTTAACAATGCTAAAGATGCATTAGAAGAAAATAAGATAACTAATAAATATATTTTTATTACTACTGTAGTTGAAAATAATAATGCTCTTATTAAAATAAAAGACAATGCAAAAGGGGTACCTTCTTTACTTTTATCAAAAATATTTGAACCATACTTTACAACAAAACATCAGTCTCAAGGTACAGGTTTAGGATTACATATGACTTATAATCTTATTAAAGAAGGGATGAAAGGTGATATCGGGGTTAAAAATGTATCTTATATTTATGATGATAAAGAATACACTGGCGCAGAGTTTGTTTTATCTTTACCTTTATCATAAAATCATCTCTGATTAAAGTTACTTTTTAAAAAATAATGACATGTAGATTCCTATGGCTATAAAAAACGCTCCAATAAGATGATAAAACATAAGTCTTTCATCTAAAAATATATAAGCAAGTATAGTCCCAAATAAAGGCATAAGATGTACAAATTGTCCTGTTTTATTTGCCCCGATATGATCTATTCCATAATGCCAGAAATAATAAGATAAACATGACGCAAAAATAGATATGTATAGAAATGCTAAATAGTTTGATTTTAATACCTCAATTTCTTTTTCTAAACTATACCCTTGATATAAATAAATAGGTAATAAAATTAGAAAACCAAGGAGTACAAGAGTTGTAAAGAGTTCAAAATTATTTAGCTCTTTGGGTTTAAATTTTATAATAACAGAATAAAATGCCCAACTTAAAGATGATAGAACAATCCAAAGGTCACCTTGATTAAAGTCTAGTGTTACAATATTTGTAAGTTCACCCTTTAAAATAAGAAAAACTACACCTGCGGTTGATAATAATATTCCAAAAAACTGATGTAAAACAAGTTTTTGTTTGAGTATAAAAAAAGATAATAGCAGTATCAATATAGGCACAGTTGAATTAATCATTAATGCATTTGTTGAGGTGGTGGTAGTTAGTGCTATATATAAAAATGTATTATATGCGGTTATCCCTAATGCAGAGAGAATCAACAATATAGGAAAATGTTTTTTTATTGTATTAAATATATTTTTAAATCGTAAAATAAGAATAGGGGATACAATAAATAAAACAAATAACCATCTGAAAAAAGCCATCTCAAATGGAGTTATATCATCCTTTATAAATCTTCCTAATACAAAGTTTCCTGCCCAAAAAAGGACACAAAGTATGAGGAAAATATATGCTTTCATTATGTTTTTTATTTATACTAGTATATTTTTTTATTTAATTTTTCAGCGAGTTGATGTACTGCCATAGCATAATATGCACTGTGATTATATCTTGTAATTACATAAAAATTTTTTGCTGCATACCATAATTCATCATAAGATTTTTTACTTAATTTGATGAGCCTTACTTTGTCAAAATAGTCCCATTTCCCATGTTTTGGTTTAATCCCATCTAACTCTTTTCTATGATATTTGGTATTGTATCCTGTCTTATACTTTTCAAATCTTTTCCCTTCATAAGAAACCCGTGTAGCTACCTCTTCCCCTTTTCTCCAACCATTTTCTTTTAAATAGTTTGCAATACTAGCAATGGTGTCATGGGGATGTTGCAAACTTACTTTCCCATCTTTATTAAAATCAATACCATACGCTTCATAACTACTTGGCATAAATTGACCAAGTCCAATAGCACCTGCATATGAACCTTTTATTTTTTTAGGATTAAATTTTTGTTTGTATGAAAGACGGATAAACTTTGCAAGTTCTTTTGTAAAAAAATCGCTTCTTCTATTCTCCTCAAATGCTAATGTTGAAAGTGTATCAAATACAGGGTATTTACCTACATTTCCACCGTATACACTTTCTATTCCAATAATCGCTGCAATATATTCTGCAGGTATACCATATTCTTTTGCTACTTGTTTAAAAATCTTTCTGTATTTATTCAGGAAAAATTTTCCTTGTTTGATTCTTTTGTCTGTAACTTTATATTTTATATAACGATCCCATGCACCATGTATAGGATATTTTATTTTTTCAAGTGCAGTTTTTTTTCTTTTGGTATTTGAGAATATTTTTAAGGGTACTTTTTGTACTGAAACATTAGAAAATAACTTTTTCAAATAAGATCTTTTATAGTTATGTTCTTTTTCCATCATTTTGATAAATGCAATTGTTTTTTTGTTTTGATTATAGTCTTTTGCCTCTACAATAAAAATAAAAATGAATAATAAAATGACTGTTTTCAATTTGTAAAACCTATATAATAATTTTTAAAATTCATTATAACAAAGATATCTATAGAGAGAGATAATGTATCCTTATTTGTAAGATTCAAAGTTACATTTTAGTTACAGTTATCGATTTGATAATGACAATAAAATGAAACTGTTAATTTGAATTATAGTATACTAAAAAGATTAGATTTTTTAAAAGGCTAAATATGAAATTTAAACTAATGATCATTGCAATATTAGTTATAGCTTCTTTTTTCTTTTTTACAACTACAGATGAACAAACTGCAGTGTCTAAAGATAAAAAAGAGACTATAAAACTAACAATGGCTCATAATCTACCAATAGATAGTGCTTTGCATGAAGCATCAATTTTATTTGCAAAAAATGTAAAAGAAAAAACTAACAATAGAGTTGAGATTCAATTATATCCAGAACAGAAATTGGGTAATGATTATAAAATGATTGAGCTTGCAAGAAAAGGTGAAATCGATATTTTATTAACTCCAACTGCAAAGATGAGTATATCTGTTCCTGCTATGCAGTATGCAGATTTACCTTTTTTGTTTCCATCTAGAGAAGATGCTTACGAATTACTTGATGGAGATGTTGGTAAACTTATTTTAAGAGACCTTAATAGTATTGACCTTATTGGAGTTACCTTTTGGGAAAATGGATTTAAACATTTTACTGGGAATATCCCTTTTTTAAAGCCAAATGATTTTAAAAACAAAAAGATACGGGTGATGAAAAGCCGAATTATAATGGAACAATTTAAAGCTTTAGGTGCAAAACCAGTAGCTATTGATTTTCATGCTACCAAACAAGCATTAGCAGATAAGGTTGTTGATGGTCAAGAAAATCCATTAGTAGCTATTGTAAATATGGATTTTCATAAAGTACAGTCTCATTTAACAATGAGTGAGCATGCATATCTGCCATATATATTCTCAATTAGTAAAAAAAGCTTATTAAAATTACCAATTGATATTCAAGACATTTTAACTTCTACTGCTTTGAATATTACTCCATGGGAGAGAGCTGAAACAATAAAAAGAGAAAAAGTATTCCTTGATATTATAAAAAATGAGAATGTTGAAATCTCAACTTTGACACAAGAGGAAAAAATTCAATTTAATAATGCGACACAACATATTTCAAAAATGTACGAAGATAGTATTGGACCTCATATTATTTCAAAAACGCAAGAGTATTTTTACAATAAGAATAAGAAAGACGATATTATTGTTATTGGAATAGATGCTGATTTATCTATGAGTGAAAAACATTCTGGACTTGCGATAAAAAGAGGTGTAGAGTTAGCAGTTGATGAGATCAACAATGATGGTGGATTATTAGGTAAAAAAGTAGTTATTGTTGCAAAGGATCATCAACTTGTATCAACACAAGGGATAAAAAATATTAAAGAATTTGCCTATGACCCAAATGTAAAAGCAATTATTGGGGGAAAACACAGTGCAATTATTGGTAGTGAATTAGAGTATATTCAAAAAGAACAATTACCATTTATCTCACCATGGGCTTCTGCTATGAAAATTATTGATAATGGATTTAAGGATAATTATCTTTTTAGGGTATCTTCTAATAATGAAGATATTATGGCTGCTTTATTAGATGAGAGTTTAAGAAAAAATAAAAAACCTCTCGTTATTGTTGAAAATTCAATTTGGGGAAGAGGTGCATTAGAAACGATTAATAAATTAGCTTTACAAAAAAAATATGATTCTCTAGATTCAATTATTATTAATCATGGAGAAACAAATTTACAGAAGGTAATCAAGACTTTAAAAGATAAGAAATCAGATTCAATTATTTTAGTTTTAAATGCAAAAGAGGCTTCAAAAGTAGTTGAAACGCTTTCAAATGAAAGTAAATATCTACCTATTATTTCACATTGGGGTATAGTAGGAGATGACTTTTTTTTAAAACATAAAGACTATGTAGAAAAAATCGATTTACGGTTTATACAAACATTCAGTTTTCAATCAAAAGATATAAAAATTAAAGAATTAGCGAATCGTTATTTAAAGAAATATGGGAAAAATACGATTCAAGAGATTATTGCACCTATAGGAGTTGCCCAATCTTATGATGCTATGCATATGATCGCATTGGCGATTAGGCAAGGTAATTCTTTTGATAGAAAACTAATAAAGCAGAACTTGGAGAAAATCCCCTTATATAAAGGGATAGTAAAAACTTACAAAAAGCCTTTTAGTAAAAATGACCATGAAGCCTTTAATAAAAATGATCTATTTTTTGCAAAATATAATCATCTTGGCCTTATAGTACCAATTAAGGAATGATTATGGATCAAAAACTAGGTAAACGAAGTATTAGAAATAAAATAGTTTTACAGTTTTCCTTATTGGTAACTGTTATTATATTATTGATTATTGTATCTATTAGTTTTCTATTTTTGAAAAATATAGAAGAACAGGCATATAACACTTTAGAATTAAAAGCGATTGCTGTTCAAAATAAAATAGAATCACGAATAAATTATTTGATTGAAAATACAGAATTACTTTCTAAAAACGAACTTATGGTTAATGCATTAATTGATGATGAAGGGAAGAAAAATTATTTAACACCACTAACAAACAATTTTATGGAAGGTAAAAATGTTGAATCTTTAAATGTCGTTGATTTTGATGGTAAAATTATTTTTCGTTCAAGTGATAATGTCCCTAAATATAATGATTCTAAATACTTACGAAAATCTTTAGCAATTGGAGAATTAAGTTACTATTTAAATCAAAAAACAAATCGTTTGATAGTGATCTCTCCTATAAAATATTATAATACAACTCAGGGAGCATTAATAGCAACATTTAATCTGAATAAAAATTTTGATTCATTTTTGTTACAACATAAACAAGAATACATAAAAATATTATACAAAAGTACTCTAGTATATACTAATAACTTTTTCTCTGAAATAAAATATTTCTCTTACCTATTAACTCCAGAATCCTCAAGTTTATTTTATAAATTTGGTGTAGAATTAGAAATAGGTATTTTTGAATCAGTTTATTTATCACCTATTAAAGATGCTGTTGTAAAAGTTTCTTTATTTGGTCTTGGTCTATTAATTGTAGGAGTCTTTTTTTCATATTTGTTAGCTTTATCTATTACAAATCCAATAATAAAATTATTTAAGCGAATTAGTGAGGATAAATATAATTCTCATTATGAAGAGTTAGGGACTAATGACGAACTAGAAATTCTCTCAAAAGCTTTTTATGATAAAACAAGTCAGTTGTCTGAATCAGAGAAGCTTGTACAGTCAGTTATCAATGGCATAGAAGATCTTATATTTTTTAAAGATGAAAACTTTAAATATATAGGCTGTAATGATGCTTTTGTAAATTTTATCGGAAAATCAAGAGATGAAATTATTGGAAGTAGTGACTTTGATTTATTTCCTAAAAAAATGGCTACCTCTTTTCGTCGTATCGATATAAACTTGATTGAAGAAAACGGTGTAAAGGTTAGAAATGAATGGATATCATTAAGGGAGAAACAGCTTTATTTCCAAACTGTAAAATCAATTTTTAAATATGATATGCAAAGTGTAGGTATTTTAGGTATTAGTAGAGATATTACTGAACTACAAAAATTACAAGAGGAAGAGATACGAAAACAGAAACTATTATCTCAACAATCAAAAATGGCTTCGATGGGTGAGATGATTGGAAATATTGCACATCAATGGAGGCAACCATTATCTGTTATTTCAACAGCATCAACAGGTATGAGTTATAAAAAAGAACTTGGAATGGACTTGGCAGATGATGAAATTTTAAAACTTTGTGCAATGATTAATGAAAATACACAATATCTTTCACGTACTATAGATGATTTCACAAATTTTATTAAAGGTGATACCCAAAAAGAATTATTTAATTTGACAAAAAATATTAAAAGTTTTTTAATATTAACAGAGGGTACAATAAAATCTAATGATATAAATATATGCTTAGACTTAGATGATACAATTGAGATTAATGGATATCAAAATGAATTGTCTCAGTGTATAATTAATATTTTCAATAACGCAAAAGATGCATTAAATGAGCAGAAAGAAAAAGATAAATATTTTTTTATTAGTACTTATAAAGTTGATGATAGAATATTTATAAAATTACGTGATAATGCAGGGGGAATTAAAAAAGAGATAATAACAAAAATTTTTGATCCTTATTTTACAACAAAACATGCAGGTCAAGGAACAGGAATAGGACTACACATGACATACAATTTAATTGTTGATGGTATGGATGGATCGATAGAGGTTCAAAATGTTAGTTATGAACATAACAATAAAAAGTGTAAAGGTGCAGAGTTTATTTTAATATTTCCAGTAAATTAGTTGGAAATATTAAAAGCTAAAATCTTTAAGGTTACCTATTTCTGGATGTTTTCCAGCTTTTTCTCTTATGAGCATAGTAAGCCTATCATTTGTATAAGCTACATCAAAAATCTCTAAGGACTTGATTAGATCACCAAGCTTATTAAATCCATGGTTAATAGGAGAGAATGAAGAATTTTGTTTGATATATAGTCCTATATCTTTTACATCACTCCAGTCATTATCTTCACTTGTTTGTTGTACCGCATTAAGAATAAACTTTTTTAGCTTATTATCTTTTTTAATATCATAATTTTTCCCTCTATATGCAGTAGTTGAATTATAATCATCGTGAGAAACACTTTCTGTTTCATCCACTCTTGAGACTTTTAATTTTGAAGATAAATTTTCAACATAGATAAATTGAGAGCAGGCATTTGTGAAAGCACTAGGTGTTTTTTCCTCTCCATATCCATATACAGTAAGACCATTTGCTAAAATTCTAGTTACAATAGGTGTAAAATCACTATCGCTTGTTACTAAAGCTACACCCGTTAATTCTTTTGTATAGAGTAAATCCATAATATCTATAATCATTGCTATATCAGTTGCGTTTTTTCCTTGTGTATAAGAAAATTGTTGAATTGGCTGGATATTGTACTCTTGGAGTAATCTTTCCCATCCAATAAGTTTTTTATCTTTCCAATTTCCATATGCCCGTCTAATATTAACTGTACCATACTTTGAGATATCATTAAATATATCCTCTGCATATTTATAACTTACATTATCGCAATCAATTAAAATTGATATATTTTGTTGTTTATTTTTCATAGAGTCATTTGTCTTTCATTTTATATGTGATTTAAAGTGTAAAAAGTTTTTTCAATATTTCATTATCATGTTTTTTTGCAATTTTTAGTTCTACTATAACTTTTCCTAATGCAATACGTGTTTCTTTATCTACAAGATCTGGAGAGTTTTTTCGTATGTCTTGAATATGTTTTTTAGTTTTTTCTATAATTTTTTCTTTGTCATCCATAGTTTACCTCGTATTTAAGTGGATTGTAACATAAGGATTTATCAATGTCAATGATAATTAACTGTAAAAAAATAACTAATAATATTACACTTTATAGTAGATATATAAAGTTATCTTAATAAATTCATTAGTTGTAAAATGATAAAATAATATAAGTATCAATTAGGTATTGAATATAATAAATATGTTGATTAAAAGGTAGTAGCATAAATGTTTAAAAAGTTTTTTAAAAAAGAGTTTACAAACGATAATTTTCTTCAAGAATTATTACACGAAACACCAAAAGAAGATTGGTTAGAAGAAGCCTTAGCAAGTGGTGCTATTGATATAAATAAAAAAGATGAAAAAAATAATACTTTTTTAATGTTAACCCTTAAAAGAGCGAGTTATAAATCAGCCTTATGGCTTATTAGTAATGGTGCAGATCCTACAATTCTTGATAATGATAAAAAATCTGCTATTGATATTGCAATACAAAAAAATAAAATTGCAGTTGTTGAACAATTATTAAACCTTAAAAAATTAGACATTGACCAAAAAGATGAATATGGTAGAAGTTTGCTTCAAAATATCATAGTATCTGGTAACCATGCTATGGCAAAAACTCTCATAAAATGTGGTGCAAATATAAATACCCTAGATAACAAAGGGAAACATATTTTATATGATGCTTTATCGTATGGAGATCCAGTCTTTGTGAGACATTTATTGACTTATGATGGGATTGAACTAAATGATATAGATAAAGACGGCAATACTTTAATGCAACATCCTCAAATAGAACAAGATGATACCTTGGCAAAAGATTTACTAATAGCAGGTGCTGATCCAACTATTTTAAATTCAAAAGGGGAATCATATCTTTATAAAACAGCATTAAGAGGTAGTGCTGCGGATGATATTATAGATATCGCTTTATCTCATGGTGCAAATGTAAATGCATTGACAACTACAAAAAATACAATTATGATGGAGATTGTATTAAGGGCTTCGGAAGTTCCAGAAAAAAATAAGAAATATAGAAAAGATTTGTTACATACTGCAAGTAAAATGCATGAGCACGGTGGTAATATTAATGCACTAGATGCAAAAGGGGAATCTGGATTATTTAATGCTGTTAAAATCCGAGATATAAAGCTTATTCAGTTTTTACTTCATGCTGGAATCAATACTAACATTCAAAATCCGCAAGGTGAAACAGTTTTAGAGCTTTTAGTTTATACTGGAATGGAACACTCTGAGATTATTAAACTACTTCTTTCTCATGGGATAGATCCTAAATTAAAGAATAAAAAAGGTCAAACTATTTTCGGTGTGTTAAATAATCTTATTTTACATAAAGAGGGTAATTTACCATTAGAAGATGAAACTTTATTACCTTTATTTGATCAAGATGCGTTATACATAAATGTTGTTCAATTATTACTTGAAAATGAAAAAGTACCAAAAGATAAAAAGTTTATTCTAGAAATACTAGATTCAGTAGGGGATCCTTTATTTTTTAAGCCCTTAATGAATGATAATTTTGCATTATTTAGTTTATATACAAAGTATGAGGTTAACATCCACCAATTAAATAAACAACACTATAATATTTTCTTTGCATATGTTTTAAGAATTTTTGAAAATAATAAGGACTCTTCACTTATTTGTAAAAACTTTCAAAATAATATTAGTAGTTTAATAAGTAGAAAAATTGATAAAGACTTTAAAGATTCACTAGGATGGTCAATTTTACATAAAGTAGTAGCAACTGAATGTAATATCAAATTATTTAAAATATTAACAGATGTTGTTAGATTTGATTATAAAAATTCTGATAATTTAGGACGAACAGTAATTCATAATGCTGTTTGGAGAGATAACATTGATGTAATCAAAATAGTTAATAAATTATCTCCTGGAATTATAAATGTAGAAGATATCTATAATATTACACCAATTTATTATGCTGCATTACTTGGCAATAAAGTTTTAGTAAGCCAATTTTTTGATTTAGGGGCTTCAATAACTACAAGTGGAAATATAGATCCAAAAGCAATTAAAAAATTTAAACCAATGCTTAAAAACCTTGTCTCATTAAAAGAAGAATTAGATGATCTTGCATTAGAGAAGAGAATGGATTCTCTTATAGAGCAAATTGAAACTAAATTTGGTGTTAGATAAAAGGTTCTAAGAAACATAACTTTTATTTAAAGTAAAACTTTAACTACTATAAGGATAAAATTAGAAATGAACAAATTATTCTTTTTAATTATAACAATTTTATCCTTTTCTACATTTTCTTTCGCAAGTTTGTCTGAATTAAAACTTACTCCAGAAGAAAAAGATTGGATTTTGAAACATCCAACGATAACAATGGCAGAAGACGTTCATTTTCAGCCCCTGATGTTACAATCTTCCAATGGAACATTTCGTGGTATTATCCCTGACTTATACGATATCATTGGACAAAAGCTAGGGATTAATTTTATTTATAAAACTCATAAGTGGAATGATATCCTTCAAAAAGTGCAAGAAAAAAAAATCGATGTAGTAGCATCAATGAATCGTAACACAGCTATTGAGAAAGGATTAATTCCCATTGAGTCACCTTTTGATCATCACGTAATCGTTTTTGCAAAAAAAAATAGAGATATAAATATCTCTAAAGATGACGATATCAAGGGATTACGAATAGCATATTTTGGTGATATAGTATTTTTAGATAAATATTTAACAAAAATGAAAAATGAAGTTTTTCTTATAAAAACGAAAAGTCCTTTATCTGCATTTAAAGAAGTATTAGATGGTAATGCAGATGTGATGATTGGTTTAAATCTTGACAGCTACGTATTAATCAAAAATCTAATAGCAGAGATAAAACCAATTTATAGTTTTAGAGATTTACATGTAGAAACGGTATTGGGTATACGCTCTGATTATGAAATATTAGGAAGAATATTAGAAAAGGCAATTAGTTCTTTAAGTATTGTTGAAAAAGAAAAGATAATGTCAAAATGGACTTGGGTTCCTGAAAGTGAGGCCCCTTTAGTAAAAAAGAAAAATCGAAAATCTTTTATAGACCTAACTGCTAAAGAGAGAAAATGGTTAGAAAATAATTCTCAAATCACATTAGGTACTGATAAAAATTGGGCACCATATGTAATATCTGATGAAAACGGAATTTTAACAGGATATGATGCTGATATTCTAAATATTATAAGTCAAAATACAGGTGCAAATTTTCAGTTAACAGTGGGACGTTGGAAAGAGATATTAGAAAAAGCAAAATCAAAAAATATTGATGGATTAAGTACCAGTGCCTCACATAAAAAAAGAGAAAAGTATTTTAACTTTTCTTACCCGTATGTTTCTACACAAAGATTGCTTGTTACTTCAAATAATAACTCTGAAATTGAATCTATAAATGATTTATCAGGTAAAAGAATTGGTTATCAAGAAAAAAATTTATTTGATAAAAAATTAGTATCAAGATTTACAAAATCTACTTTAGTACCGTTAAATTCATTAGAAGATATACTCGATGCGTTAATTATTGGGAAAATCGATGCAACCATAGGCAGTCATGCGATTATTTACTTATCAAATAAAAAGAACTTACCTTATTTAAAAATTGTTCAAAAAATACCTAATAGTACACTCGAACTAGTATTTTCTATAAGAAATGATTATCCAGAAGCTTTATCAATATTAAATAAAGGATTAAATAGCATAAGTGAATCAGAAATAAATAGGCTGAAAAGTAAATGGTTTTTTAATACTACAGAAAATTTAAACATCGACAATAAACTAAAGTTAACCAATGAAGAACAACAATATTTAAGTGATAAAAAATATATTACTATATCAAATCTTCAGAATCTGCCTCCTTTTAATTTTAATATTGATGGTATGCCATTAGGATACACAATTGAATATATGGATCTTATGAAAGAGAAATTAGATATTGAGATTAAATATGTGAGTAACCTAGGCTGGAGTAAGTATGTAGATATGTTGAGCAATGGAACATTAGATGTCATTCCTCATATTGCAGTTACAGATGAGAGAAAGAAATATATTGATTATACCTCTTTTAATCATATAACATACACAACAGGTTTGGCTGTTCATAAAAATGAAGATATACGTTCTTTAAAAGATTTAAAGGGAAGAGTAGTTGCTGTTACAAAGAAATCTTTTTTACATACATACTTAAAGAAGAATTTTCCAGATATTAAACTTTTATTAACAAAAAGTACTGCAGATGGTATCTCAATGGTCGGACAAGATAAAGCATCTGCAGTAATAGGAAGTTTACCTTCTTTAAATTATTATATTCAAGATGAGTGGAGAAATAATTTAAAATCTATAAATATAAGTGATTTAGGAATTTCAAAAAAAACTGAGCTACCAATGGGTGTAACAAAGGGAAATAAACTCTTAAAGTCAATATTAGAGAAAGCACATTATTCTATTTCTTATCATAAAATAAATGAGTTAAAACAAAAATGGATGTTTGGTAATGTAAAAAAAGAGATGAAAAATCTTCTCACAAGTGAAGAAAAACAATATCTTCAGAATAAAGAGATAATTAAAATGTGTGTATTACCGGACTGGTTACCTTTTGAGCAAATAGATAAAAATGGCCATCATAAAGGTATAGGTGCTGATCTTATGAATATTGTTTCAAAATATATCAATACTCCCATTAAACTAGTTCCAACAATACAGTGGTCAGAATCATTACAAAATATAAAAGATAGAAAATGTGATATTTTACCAGTTGCAATGGATATCCCTAGTAGAAGAGGGTCGATGAATTTTACAAAACCATATACAAAAGAACCCTTTGTAATTGCAACGAAAGCTGATAAATTATTTGTAAAAGATGCTCAATCCCTAAATGAAAAGAAAATAGGAATTGTTAAGAGTTATGCCTTTATTGAGGTATTAAAACAAAAAAATCCTTTAATTGAAATAGTAGATGTTAAGAATACAAAAGAGGGATTAGAAAAAGTTCGTAATGGTGAATTGTTTGGTTATATTGATACTATGCCAACAATTGGATATGGAATACAAAAGTACTCAATGGTAGATTTGAAAATTGCTGGAAAATTAGAATTTACAATTGATTTGAGTGTTGCATCAAGAAATGATGAACCGATTTTAAATAGTATTATGCAAAAAGCACTTAATTCTATCAGTGAAGAGCAAAAAAGAACAATAGTAGGAAAGTGGATATCCATAAAAGTTGAACAAGGAGTAGATTATAGTTTACTCTGGAAAGTTATAGGAGTTGCCTTATCTATATTTATATTGAGTATTTTATGGAATAGAAATCTGCGTAATACAAATAAAAAAATTGAAAAATCAAAACATGAAGCAGAAAAAGAAAAAGAGATTGCTCAAAAAGCATTAAAAGATTTAAAAAATACTCAAAGCCAATTAATTCAATCTGAAAAATTAGCTGCATTAGGGCAATTAATTGCAGGAGTTGCACATGAGATTAATACTCCAATTGGTGCGATTAAAAGTAGTGGAAATAATATAGATGCATCACTATCAAAATCATTAGTTAATCTACCTAAAATATATAAATTATTATCACCGGAGGATGAGCAATTATTTATAGAGTTTATCTCATATACTCAAAAGGAAAAAGTATTACTTAATTCCAAGGACGAAAGAACAATTGTTAGAGAAATTAGCGATGAGTTATCAAAGCTAGGTATTGAAAATTCACGAAATATTGCAAGTAAAATTATGCAGATAAATGTTTATAAAGAGTGGAAAAAATTTCTTCCATTGTTAAAACATCCTGATTCAAAATTTATAATGGATACAGCATATAGTATTGCCGTAATCAAAAATGGTACAAGAAATATAAACTTATCAGTGGAGAGAGTAAGTAAAATTATTTATGCTTTAAAATCATTTTCGAGATTTGATAAGGCAGAAAATAAAGTTTCATCAAGTATCCAAGAAGGGATAGAAACAGTTCTTACTATTTATCACAATCAGATAAAATATGGAGTGGAATTACACACTAAATATGCAGATATACCAAAGTTACAATGTCTTCCTGATGAATTAAATCAAGTATGGACTAATGTAATCCACAATGCATTACAATCGATGGAAAATAAAGGTGATTTATATATTAGCATTGATAAGGTAGATGACAATTGCGTAGTTGTTTTTCAAGATACTGGTTGTGGAATTTCTGATGATATAAGAGAAAAAATATTTGAACCTTTTTTTACGACAAAAGAAGTAGGAGAGGGTAGTGGTTTAGGTCTTGACATCTCCTCTAAAATTATTCAAAAACATAATGGACGTATAGAAGTAAAAAGTAAAGTTGGAATAGGAACAGAATTTAAAATCATTTTACCTTATAATGAAAAGTAAATAAAAATAATTATTATTTACTGAATAAATGTTCATGAATTATCACAAAAAATAAAGAATTTTTTTAAATAAAACTTTGTTATAATGCGACAAAGAAAGGTGTTATTATGAATCATAGTTATGATGTTAAAAAGTTAATTAAATATATAAAAGCATTACCTATTGCAATTGCTTTGCTTTTCTCGTTTATAACAACATATCTAGTACTACATAATAATATTGAGAAGCATAATGAAAATATAAAAAATATTAAATCTGAGTTTATAATTGAACAAAAACTTATTATAAAAAAAGAGGTTTTAAGAACTGTAAAACAGATCACTTACCAAAAAAATTTAGCAGAAGAAAATTTAAAAAAAGATATTAAAACAAGAGTTTTGACAGTTTCTGAAATAATTCAAAATATATATAAAGAAAATATTCATAAAAGTAAAAAAGAGATTACAAAAATCATTAAAGATTCAATTAGAACGATTCGTTTTAACGAAGGTCGAGGCTATTTTTTTATCTATACAATGGATGGGACAAATGTTTTATACCCTATATCTCCTAAGTTAGAGGGACAAAATATGTGGAATTTACAAGACTCTAAAGGTGGATATAGTATTCGAAGTCTTTCAAAAATTGCTCAAGAACAAGGGGAAGGTTTTTTAAGTTGGTATTGGTTTAAGCCAACTAAAGATAAATCTCTTAAAAATACAATGTATAAAAAAATTGGTTATACAAAATATATAAAAGAGCTTGATTGGTTTGTAGGGACGGGAGAGTACATTGAGGATTTTGAAAATAAAATTAAGAAAAATCTGATTAAAGAGATACAACAAATTAGATATGGTAAAAATGGTTATGTTTTTATTAGTCAATATGATGGAGTGGTATTATCTCATATTAGAAGAGCATTTGTAGGTCAAAATAGATTTGATGAGAAGAGTATAGATGGAACCTATCCAATGCAAGAGATTTTGAAAGTTGCTAAAAATGGAGAAGGTTATGTCGAGTATACGGGTTGTGAAAATCCATCTACTGGAAAACTTGCAAAAAAAATATCTTATGTTTATGGATATAATCCTTGGCAATGGCAGATTGGCGCTGGTGCTTATTTAGATGATATTGATGATAGGTTAGTAAAAAAAGAACTTGAATTTAAAGAGAAGTTATATAAAACGATTATCAGTATTGTGGTTTTAAGTATCTTATTAACTTTAATTTTGATTTTAATAATGTTGCGGTTATTAACGATAATTGAAAGTGAATTTGCAAAATATGAAGAATCTTTAAGTAATCATATATTAGAAAACCATAAAAAAGATAAACTTTTAACTGAACAATCAAAACTAGCTGCAATGGGTGAAATGATTGCAAATATTGCTCATCAATGGAGACAACCACTTTCTGTTATATCTACTGCAGCAACTGGAATGAAAATGCAAAAAGAGTATGGATGTTTACCAGATGATATATTTAATAACTCTTGTGATGCTATTAATAATAATGCACAATATTTATCTAATACGATAGAAGATTTCAAAAACTTTATCAAAGGTGAACATATTAAAAAAGTTTTTAGTTTAACGAAAAGTATTGAAAGCTTTTTACATTTAGTGGAGAGTTCAACAAAAGCTCATAATATAAAAATAGAATTAGAATTAGATAATAGTATAAAAATAAATAGTCATGAAAATGAACTTGTTCAGTGTTTTATAAATATATTTAATAACTCAAAAGATGCACTAAAAGAAACTACAAATCAGAATAAAATCTTTTTTCTAAAAACATATATCAAAGAAAATCATGCCATCATAGAAATTCGAGATAATGCGGGTGGAATTAAAGAGGATATTTTAGATAAAATCTTTGAACCATACTTTACAACAAAACATAAATCACAAGGTACAGGGTTGGGATTACACATGACATATAATCTAATTGTTGATGGTATGAAAGGAACTATAAGTGCAGAAAATGATACAGCATTTAAAGGGGCTTTATTTACAATCTCTTTATCTCTAGAATAGGATATATTTATATGCAAAATACTATAGTCGTAACTGGTGGAGGAACTGGTGGTCATCTAAGTGTTGCTCGATCATTTATAGATGAATTTCATTCACGAGGATACAAAGTAATCTTCATTGGTTCTACTAAAGGGCAAGATAGACAATGGTTTGAGGATTACCCTAAACTTTATAAAAGTTATTTTTTGGATACTAAAGGTGTAGTAAATCAAAACTTCTTAGGAAAATTTAATTCTTTATTTATGATACTTAAAGCTGTTTTAAAATCAAGAAAAATTATCAGAAATAATAATGTAACAAAAGTTATAAGTGTTGGTGGGTTTAGTGCAGCAGCTGCTAGTTTTGCTGCAATTATAACAAACACAGATTTTTATATACATGAACAAAACTCTGTTGTTGGGCGTCTTAATAAATTAACGTCAAAATATGCAAAAGAGATATTCAGCTCTTATTTAGA
>Ga0193963_1000204_pt1 | contig 31111 bp, 24 predicted proteins | sample FB_6_MG_FD_140359 | JGI IMG/M metagenome (GOLD analysis project Ga0193963, IMG submission 140359) | Microbial mat bacterial communities from the Broadkill River, Lewes, Delaware, United States - FB_6_MG | ecosystem: Environmental > Aquatic > Freshwater > River > Microbial mats | place: USA...
ATTGTTAGTGTCCGGCCGAATCTCCATAGAGGTGCTCCAGAAGGCGGCAACATTTGGAATTCCTGTCCTGGCCTCACGGGGTGCTCCCACCCGTGAAGCGATTCTCATGGCCCGAAAATCAGGTATCACGGTGGCCGGTTATGCCCGGCCCGATCGGTTTACACTATTTTCACACGCCCAGCGGGTTCAAAATCCGTGAACCAGGATGTTTGATAACCAGATACTGGGGCGCCCAGACACGATTTAAAAAGAGAAAACACAGTATTGGAAAAATTTGACTGCACAGGCGTGATCCTGGCCGGCGGCTGCAACACCAGACTTCCCGGCATCAAAAAAACATTTCACAAGATAGGATCAAAGACCATCATCGAACGAATTATCAGCGTGTTTTCAAGGATTTTCCCCCAGGTGATTCTGGTGGTCAATAATCCCAGGGATTTTCTGGGTCTGGATGCGTTGGTTGTTACGGATATCGACCCGTCCCAGTGTGCCCTGGCAGGGCTTCACGCAGGTCTTTTTTACGCCGATTTTGATTGGAGTTATGTCACGGCCTGCGACACCCCCTTTGTCAATGAAAAAATTATCCGGTACCTTTTGAGCCAGCGGGACTACGGCAAACAGATTATCATCCCTAAAACCCGGGGCGGCCTTGAAATGCTGTCTGCGCTCTATCATAAATCCTGCCTTCCCCGGGTTGAAACCAACCTGGAAAAACAGGTATTTATGATCAAAAAAATTTTAAAGCCGGAAAAAAGTATACAGATCCCGCCCCGGGTGCTGGAATCTCTGGACCAGGACATGCGGTTTGCATTTAATGTGAATACGTTACAAGATCTTGAAACTGCCAGAAACTTGGTTCTAACCCAGGGTGACCGCAAAGACGGTTATCAAATTCAAGAAAAAAATCAAAGCGGCACCCCTGGGAATAAGCCGGTGAGTCCGGCCAAGGCAACCAAAGATCCCAATCCTATTGTATGGCGCCCCCGAAGGACTGGGTGACAAAGTATTTGCACTTTATTTTCGCGAATGTACCTGTTGTAAGGCATGAGAATTCTCCTGTCCAGAGCAGGCCATTACTGTTTTAGACGATGATGATAAAACTGATGCAAAAGACAGCAGCTTGGGCCAAACAGGATTGGAAGGTCTATTGACAATCTGCTGGTTACAGAGCATAAATACACAACAAAATTTAGCTGGGGGAGCTTTCAAAAGCTGAGAAGGAAAAATTTTCCTGACCCTTGGAACCTGATGCGGGTAATGCCGACGTAGGGAAGCGGATCATACCTCGTCACGTAGTGCCTCCCCTATAAAAATACATTGTCTGCACCGGGTTGATAATAACGATTTTTCTTCGGAGGTCAGCGTGGATAAAAAAAGAAGTTTTGACGAATTTGCAGAAGCATATGATGCGTGGTTTTTTGACAATATGAATCTGTTAAATTCAGAGGTAAACCTGGTCGCTTATTTTATGAAAGATGCGGGTGATACCTTTTCTGTAGGGTGCGGAAGTGGTCTTTTTGAATCAATCCTGAAAAGAGATTTTGACATTCCCATTCAGTACGGTCTCGAACCATCAGACGGAATGGCTCAGATTGCCCGTAAACGCGGGATAAGTGTTGATGTAACCACAGCGGAAGACGCCGATCTGGGCGAAGCACAATACGATACGATCCTATTCAACGGCACGCCAAGCTATATCAATGACCTGCAGTCCGTGTTTCACAAAGCCTATACTGCTTTGAGAAAAGAAGGTAAAATCGTGGTTATTGATGTTCCTAAGGAAAGTTCATACGCAACCATGTACAACCTGGCAAAAAGTCTCGAAACATGGGAACATCCATTGTTGGAAGGCGTTCACCCAAGGGATCCGTACCCCATTGAATTTGTAAAAGTTGCCAACTGGCGTACAACTACTGAGAAAGTCGAGATGCTTAAAACAGCAGGGTTTCAAAACTTTGATTATGCACAAACGCTCACGAAACATCCGCTATACTCAAACAATATGGAAGAACAACCAATTCCGGGGTTTGACTGCGGTGATTATGTTGCCATTTGTGCCTTTAAAAAATAAAAACAGATGAATCTGGGGTGATGAAGAATATGAAAGCGGCAGGAAAATACACCCAAAAGATGTGGGATGCGGTAGCTTCTATTTATGAGGAGACAATTACTCATCCCTTTGTTGTACAACTGGCGAAAGGCACGTTAGATAAAAATAATTTTGCACATTTCCTGTCGCAGGATATCCTTTATCTCAAGGATGATAATCTGGCTTTGGACCTGTTAGCCGAAAAAGCGCCCAACGAACCTGAAAAGCAATTCTTTCACATGTTAGCCAAAGATGGGTTGGACATTGAAAAAGCCCTTCACAATGAGTTTCTGAAATATTTTGACATTGAGGAAGCTGAAGAAAAGTCTCCTGCAATTGAAAAATACACGTCCTTTCTGCTCCACCACAGTAAAAATTCCGTATTTGCTCTTGCTGCTGCGGCACTTTTACCCTGTTTCTGGGTGTTTAGCAGCGTTGGTAATCACATATTGACCATTGCGGAAGCTGACAACGAATACCAGATGTGGATCGACACCTATCACAGTGAAGAGTACGGGCAATACACGCAAAAATTCATCGATATTGTAGAGCGAATAGCATCAGAGGCCGATGAAGAACTTTATCAGGAAATGTTGAAAGCCTTCACGCTATCAACACAATATGAACTCGATTTCTTTGAAGAAGCTATGAAAAAGTAATTGCAACAACCTTTAGCCGATTGTGATCGTCCCTGATCTCTTGACGGTCTATTCTGCGACAATTTGATCAGCTAAGTTTGTTATCTGAAGTTTCCTATTAGCCGATAAAAGGTAGAGGAGGAGCCTGGTATGCCCTGGCTCCTACTCTACCCTTTTATGATCAAGCCCCAAATTTCATTAACGTATAAAGTGGGCCGGGCCTGAATAATTCCGATTCGCGAGCTCTAAATAAAGGATTTCAGAGAATTATCAAAGGCATTTTTCATCATATCCGCAATGGTCCGATCAACAGTCTGGGCTGCCATTTCAAGAAGATCGGAAACGGAGGGTTCGAATTTGTCCGCTAGACCTTTATCCATCGGACCTTTATCCATCGGACTCTCATCCACCAGGGCATCCTCTTCATTGGCCTGGGCTTCCTGGGCTTCCAGATAATGATCAAACAGGCTGCTTAAGGGTTCACGTGCCCGGGCCAGGGACTCTTCCCGCTGCTTTTCCAGAAGCTCGGACAACTGATCCATCAAAGGAAGTTCCAAATTACCCGCCATACGTGTGGTCTCGCCGTCACCCATATCGGTACCCGTCTCATCGGCCCCCCCAAGATAAGCTGCGGCCAAATCCTGCCCCAGGGCACCAGTGGTGGTGGCCTGCTCTTCGCTGTACATGGCGTATCCAGACGTCACTGTAATATCGGCTTCATAGGAAGATATTGAGTCGTAATACCCCATGCTCATGGCCTGGGAAACAGCATCCTGCAAATCCCCTTCCATCATCTCGCCGATAATGTTGTCCACACCGGTTATAATGGATTCAATATCTTCAAGTTCCTCTTCGTTCAAGTCCCCTTCCACCGTAAATGAAAACGTTTCTCCGGTAGTTAAGGTAATCTCCCGGACATTGTACGAAGCTGCGGCATAGCCGTCTTCATTGCTGACCACACCCCGACGGCTGTATTCATAAGCTTCAAGGTCGGAATACTGGCTGGTGGACAGGGTAACCATATCCCCTTCTCTGGTTTGGATGGTCAGTCCCGCATCAAGGCTTGAATAAGAAGCCACAGAAAGTTCGCTTGAACTTGAAGCGGTATTGGTGTTTGACGGTGCGGCCCGATTGTGCAGGCCGTTGGCATTGGCTTGCGACACGCTGTTCATCATTGCTCTCCCGATTTAACGGTTTCTACGAATTTTTCTTTTCCTGTCTTTTCCTATTTAAAGGTATCGGCCGCAACCGTAAAAACCTAAAATTTTTATGAATAAATAGTGATACAGCCCGGCAAGCCGGTCCCAAAATCAATCCTTCAGGGAGAGGGTAATATGGTAGACTCCGCCGTCAAGTTTCGATTTCAAAGGCAGGCCTGATTTCTCAAACACCTTGATCATGGGCTGGTTATCGGGCAGAACCTCGGCATAAAGCTCTTCAAGCATGCGTTTTTTCCCCTCTTCGACCAACAGCGACATCAAATAGGACCCCACGCCCGAACCCTGGTAGTTTTCATCTACCAGAAAAGCCACTTCTGCGGCTTTGCCGTCATCATTTTCAACCAGCCGCGCCTCGGCAACAATCCGGTTGTCGCCTTTTTTTCCACCAAAGCCCACCACGGAGAACTCTTTGGTATAGTCCACATTAACATAGGCCTGCATTTTATCGTGTCCCATGGTTTTTACGGAATAAAAGAAGCGGTAAAACACAGTTTCAGTGGAGCAGCGGTAGAAAAAACGGCGCATGGATTCTTCATACGAGGGCTTCATGGCCCGAAAGCGCATGGTTTTATCACCCTTGAAGGTTTTGGTATGGGCAACATGTGCCGGATACAGATGGGCGGAGCGACTGACAAAAATCTGGTTGGAATAGAGGATCTTTTTTTCCCGGGCCATTTTAATCAAATCCTCCCGGTCGTCGGGATGGGCCACATCAATGATGGCCTGGGCCCTTTCCCGCAAGGGACGCCATTTGAGCAAGGCCACCCCGTATTCCGTGGCCAGCACATGGATGGATTCACGCAGACGCAACTGATTGACATGTTTCTCTATACTGAACAGGATATTGGACTCGCCTTTTTCATTGCGGCTGGGCATACCGATGATGGTATTGCCGTCCTTGGAGGCTTCCGCAGCCTTGAAAAAATCAATACCTTCGCCGGGCCCTGAAATCACGGCGCCTCTCAAAGGGAAGCCCACCCTGCCCTGTAGATCTGCCTTGCGGCCTTCATATATGGCGACAAACTGGGGGTTGCGGGCAATGAGCTGGGAGTTGCACACCCAGTCGATACCCTGGAATTCCACCAGCGGATTTTTATGCAGCCATGTCATCAGTTTCTTGGTGCCAAGGGCATAGGACGCCAAAGATTTCCCCCGGAACGGAGATTTGCGGCTATTGGTGACGGCCCCGGAATTGACAAGCTCTGCGGCTGCATCCGTAAAATAAAGAGAATGGATGCCCAGGTCTTTTTTATCCGACAAAAAGGGCACCATTGCTTCGAACAAGGGACCAAGGGAATAGTTGATGCAGTCACCGTCCCGGATTTCATTGGCCACATTGGCAGCCACCTTTTTCATAACATCGCTGACCGGTTCAGGTGCATAGGTGATCGGCTCCCGGTCCGAGCGCACCAGAAGATCAAACTCTTCTATGGAAACAAAGGTATCCCCATAGGTAAAGGGCATTGCCTCATTCACCTCACCCACCACAAGGCTTGCCTTGGACATGGCTTCCCTTGCCACATCCACGGCAAGGCCCAGGCTGCAATACCCGGCATCATTGGGTGGGGTAATCTGGATAAAGGCCACATCCACATTGATTCTGCCGGATCTGATGATTTCCGGAATCTCCGAGGTATAGGCAGGGATCAGATCCACCTGGCCGCTGGAAATAGTATCCCAGGCTACATATCCCCCTGAAAAGAATGTTTTCAATCGGTAATTGGGGGCATTAAGACGGTCAATGGACAAAATAGTCTCCCCCAGCACAGCCAGCTGCATCAACTCAAGGTCCCTGATATTATGTTTGTCCACATCAAGCAATGTACGGATCAGCCTTCTTGGCGTAGCCGGCCCTGTGCCGATGAAAACGGTCATTCCCGGCCGGATATGATTTAAAACCTTATCCGGGGCTACAAGACTACGCTCCCAGTTGCTCAAATTTTTCTCGGACATAAATCACTCCCTGTAATGAAATGTGTATTTATTCATTTTATCAGCTAAAGAGGGTGTAATCAAGACAGGCTTTAACCATCGCCAAATGCAGATTCACCCTCCCGATTTTTTTGTTGTACTTGCGACCAGCACAAACAGCTGTGCGTAATGGGTTTTAAAGGTGAGAAGGGTTTCCATTTTTTCACCGGCCCAAAGCAGCGCATGGCCCGGATTACGCCGGCATGGGTGACCAACAAGGCATGCGAAGACAGGGGCAGTTCACTGAAAAAGGGGATACCCGGAGGACAAGGTCGTTGAAGCTTTCTCCGTCCGGAGGGCGGAAACCGTAAATATCCCGGGCAAATGTCAGCGCAGTGTCACATACCCGGTCCAGGTGGATCCGGATTGAACAGAGGACAAGCCCCTGCGGCTTCAACGGCCGGGGCCAGGCGGTCATGGTTGTGGCCGGCATCAGGATGAATTCTCCTTATTTTCCGCTCTTAGGTTGATTAATTCTCCCATGATACTTACGGCGATCTCCGCCGGGGTCTCAGCCTTTATTTTCAGGCCGATGGGGGAATAAACCTGTTCCAACCGGGCCGGAGCCACCCCTTTTTCCATAAGGTTGTCGTAAATCTGCTTTTTTTTCTTTTTACTGCCGATCATACCGATATAGGCGGCGTGGGTCTCCAGGGCCTGTTCCAACACAGTCTGATCGTGGATATGTCCCCGGGTGAGAATAACGATATAGGCATTACCGTCAATGTCCAGGCCCTCGAATGCCGATGCAAAATCATCCAGCACCCGGATCTCACCGGCATGGGGGAAACGCGTTTCATTAGCGAACTCAGCCCGGTCATCAATGACCACGCAGGAAAAATCAGTCAAATTGGCCATCTGTGCCAGATGGAACCCCACATGACCGGCCCCGAATATGTACAATGTATCCGGCCGGTTCAGGGGCTCAATGATGAATTGGTCCAGCCCGTAGAACTGCCGCACCGGACCCGGGCCTGTAAACCGGTTTTCCCCGGCCGCATCCATAAGGGCCTTGGGCAGCATGCCCTGACCAACCACCTCACCCTGTTCCCGCACCAGGCTGGTTTCTGCGATTTTGTCCGCCGTAATCCGGGTGATGACCAAAGCCTTTTTTCCCTTGGCTTCCAGATCTGCAAGACTCTGCCAGACCTGAATTTGTTCCGGGGGATAAGGAGCCACAAAGCTGCGAAGCCAGACCGTAAGACTGCCCCCGCAGACCATATCCATACCCGCTTTGATTTCCTGGTCCAGGTTAAAATCCATAATTTCGGACCGTGGCCGGTCCAGCAGATCTACACATGCGTCAATGACCTTGGCTTCCACCAGGCCACCGCCGATGGTGCCGCAGATGCTTTTGTCCGGCCGGACCAGCATCCTGCTGCCCGAGGTCCGGGGGGTGGAGCCCTTGTGGCCGATGATCACGGCCTGGGCAAACGGGGTGCCGTTGTTCAAAAGATCCAGGCTTTCCCGGATGAGTGATGTCATGTCATTTTACTCCTTGGGTCATAGCGCTACTTTCCGAAACTGCAGTCCGGATACCTGCAATCTGTGCAGTTGGAACAAAATCCGCCGTGGCCCATCATGATGATGTCTTTTTTTTCAACCGTTTCCCCGGCCAGCACCCGCGGCACCACCAGATCAAAGATGGAGGCCCGGTGGTACATGACACAGCCGGGCAGGCCAATAACCGGGATGTCGTTGATATAGGCCAGCATGAACATGGCCCCGGGCAGAACCGGCGCCCCGTAGGTGATGATTTTTCCCCCAGCGGCCCGGATGGCCGTGGGAGTCAAGTCATCAGGATCCACGGACATACCGCCGGTAACGGCGATCATCTGTGCGCCGTCGGCAATAAGATCCCGGATGGCGGAGACGGTCATCTCAAGATCGTCAGATACCACCCGCTTGCCCATGATCCGTGAGCCCAGCTCATTGATTTTTTTTTCTACCACCGGGCCGAATTGATCCCTTATGCGTTCATGGAAGACCTCGGAACCGGTGACCACCATGCCTAGGTCCAGGGCCGCAAAGGGTTTGACCTCAATAATGGGAAAATATTGTTCACAGACTTTCTCAGCATCGGTCACCTGTTGTTCCGGTACGGTAAGGGGGACCACCCGGGTGCCGGCAATGTCCTGTCCCTCATCCACGCTGCGCCAGGTATGCAGGGAAGCAAAATTCACATCCTGAACCGAGTTGAGCTGTTCCAGGCCCTCAACATTTATTTTGAGCAGGCCATGGATACGGGATGAAAACCCCACCTTGCCTTCCTTCGGTGCAGAAATGTCGATATTGGTCCCACGGGCTGCGTTGGCGATCCGCAGGGCCGCCTCGTTTTCATGGACCTCATTTTTCAGACCCGCCACATAGATATGTTCCTTGCCGATGTCCAGCAGGGCTTCTATGTCCGCTTCGGTGATGATATGACCCTTCCTGAACAACGGGCCTTTAAACAGATCCGGAACGATCCGGGTGATATCGTGGAGCAGGACCTTGCCCACAGTTTCCCTGACGGGCAGGGCCTTTACCTTGTCTTTTTTATAGTATTTCAATGTTATACCTTATTTTGTAAGAAAGTCTGTGTAACCGGCACATATCTTTCTACTTTCGTTGTGGGCCCAAGCCTGGGTGGAGATAGACCAAAGACGGCCCGCTTCAATGGCTGTTTTTAACCCGGGCAACAGGCCCGGGTCAACATGAAGATTCTGCGTAAGGGGCTCAAGCCCCACAAGTTCAATGTCCAGGGTTGGAGTTGCTTGCCTGGAATCTGTTTTTGTATGTATGCAGGCCCTAAAATCCACCACACCCGGCAGGAAAAAAAAGGTCATCCAAATCAGCCATGGTCAGATCGTGTTGGCCGGCGGTATCGGAGTTCGCTTCGATCCCCCTAATTTTTAAATAGGCTCTTAGAATTACTGGAACCAAAAGCTTGATATTGTTGCTGAAGCAAATTCATGATATCGTAACATTAAATTCCAATCTTTTTTCTGCGGGACGTGCGATATGAAAAAATTAGGTGACATCCTGATGGGCAATGAGCCGTTTGAAGAAATTCTTATGGGAAATGAAGCAATCGTCAGAGCGATGGTGGAAACCGGAACAAAAGTGGTGACCTCCTATCCGGGATCTCCGACACCGGAGATCGCGACGGCGATCAACAGCATCCCCGAAGAGAAACGGCCATTTTACTTTGAATTTTCCGTCAATGAGAAGGTGGCCAGTGAAGTGGCCTTTGGCGCGGCAGTTAACGGTAATTTAAGCTGCGTTTTTTTTAAAAGCGTGGGGTTGAATGTCGCATTGGATACCGTTGTCCAGTTCAGCTTGATGAATATTATCGGCGGCCTGGTGATCGTGGTGGGCGACGATCCTGGTGCAAACTCATCCCAGAATGAACAGGACAACCGGAATATTTATCATATGGCGCGGCTGACGGTATTTGAGCCGGCATCGCCAAAAGAAGCCTACATATATTATAAACATGCGGCCGAGTTTGCAAAAAAAGAACAGACCGCAGCGGTACTGAGGCTGACCACCCATGTGTGCCATGCCAGGGAAAAAATCGGGTTCGGTGCACTCAACCCGCCGCCTTTGTTTCGTAATGATTTCAATCGGGACAACGGTCCATATATTGCTCTGACGTCGATGGCACTGGAGATGAAAGCCGGGGCAATTCAAAAATTAAAACAGGCAAAACTTTTTGCCAGAACCAAGGGCCTTAATACCATTTTATCTTCCGATAAAAACCAGGACCTGGGAATCATTACCTCCGGCTTAACGTACCTGTCTGTTCTGGATGTCCTTGAAACAACCCAGACCTGCCCGGACATCTTAAAACTGGGCATGATCAATCCCCTGGATGAAGAGATTCTTATCGATTTTCTATCATCACACAAGCAGGTACTGATACTTGAAGAACTGGACAATATACTGGAGCTTCAGATCAAATCCCTGGCATTTGACAACGGGATAAATACGTCCATCATCGGGAAAGTTGATGATGATGATTTTATCGGTGAATACACCCCGGATAAAACCCTGAAAAAACTGGCAGCGACCTGGCCGGATTTAGTTTCAACTCCGGCAAATGACGAAGATGCGCTATTTGACGTACCGGCAAGGCCGGCGCAAATGTGTCCGGGTTGCGGCCACCGGAGTGCTTTTTTTGCCATTAAAAAAGCGTTGTCTGCATCTGACATTACTGTGGCGGATATCGGGTGTCATACGCTGGGATTTATGCCGCCGTACAATATGGGCGAAATTTTAATGTGTATGGGGGCTTCCACGGGTATGGCATCAGGGCTGTCCCTGGAGAACAGCAAACGGGTGGTGGCATTTCTGGGAGATTCCACTTTTTTCCACGCCGGCCTTCCCGGAATTATCAATGCCGTGTTCAACCGGCATGATGTGACTTTGATTGTGATGGAAAACGGTACAACGGCCATGACAGGACACCAGGACAACGCGGGGGAATGCATTTCGATCGAGGCGCTTTTAAAGGGGCTCGGCATCGAACAGGTCGTGTCCTGTGATACATACAGCCAGGAAAGACTCACGGATCTGGTCAGGCAATCCTTGGCGCACAAGGGCCTGAGCGTTGTCATTGCCAGTCATCCATGCATGTTGAAATTCACCCGCGCCCAGAGAAAAAAAACAGGGTATATCCAAAAACACATTTCCATTGATCAGGAGACCTGCACCCGGACCCATGCCTGTGTAGAACAATTCGGCTGCCCCAGCTTTATACGAAATAAAGACGGCCGCGTAGATATTAACCTTGATCTGTGTATCGGGGACGGGTCCTGCCGTCCGTCCTGTCCGGAACAGGCGGTCGAATTTGACAGGGAGGAAAAATGAAAACCTTTAACATCTATATTACCGGGGTTGGTGGACAGGGGATCGGATTGCTCAGCCAGACGTTGCTGCGTGCCATTGATTATGCCGGCATTCAAGCCATTGCAGTGGATACCCACGGGCTTGCACAGCGGGGCGGGGTGGTGGTATCGCGGATACGATGCGGGGACGCGGTGCACTCTCCTTTAATGATGAAAAAAAGTGCGCATCTGGTTCTGGCAATGGAGATCCATGAAGCCATGCGGGGACTGGTAACGGCCGGCAAAGAAGGCGGTTCGCTCGTCTTTCTGGATGTAGCCTGGCAGCCACTCCCGGTGCGACTCGGGCACACTACGCAGATCACCTCCAAAGAGATCCTCGATGCATGTCAAACCACCGGTATAACACCTATAAAAGTTGATCTTGGACGCCTGAAAGATTCACGGATGCAGAATATGGCACTTTTGGGTACCATTGCCGGAAAAAAACTGATCCCGGGTACGGAACCCCATCATTATTTCGATGCACTGGAAGATCTTCTGGCAGGCAACGTACTTAAGGAGAATAAACGTCTGTTTAAAGAATATATGTCAGGCTAAAGCAACACAAAGGACAGTAAAAGACAGTGCGCCATACACAGATGCTCCGACGGACCACAGGCCCCTATAACCTCAATACCTATTTCCTGGTCTGCAAAAAATCCCGGAAGGCAGTCATTATTGATCCGGGCGGAAGGGTTGAGGACATCGCAAATTTCATCCGGGATAATGATATTATCCCGGATAAAGTCCTGTTGACCCATGGACATGCGGATCAATTTTTTTCCATGGATGCATTCAAGGAAATTGCCAGCATACCCTATTGTCTGCACGAGGCGGATGATGATTTTTTCAAAGATCCGGACGTCAGGGCAAAAACGAAACAATCGGTTGGCCTGCCGCCGCCCCATCCGGCAGATATCAGGATGAATGATGGCGATACCGTTGCCTTCGGTTCTTGTAAACTGACCGTTATTCACACCCCAGGACATACCCCTGGTTCGGTCTGTCTGCTGTGCGAGGATCATCTTTTTACGGGGGATGCCATCTTTGTGGGAGAGGCCGGACGAACGGACCTGCCGGGTGGAGATCTCCCTTGCCTGATCGAGTCCATCAGGGTTAAAATCCTGCCGCTTGACAAAAAAACCGTGATCCTTCCGGGTCATCACCAGACCGGTGGGCCTTCCTGGTCAACCCTGGAACAGGAGATGAAAACCAATATCCATATCACCGATTTTATTCTGGATGAATGAGATGGTGGCCTGGGTCTGGCTGGCGATGGATCTGGATGGACAGGACTCTAATATCATATCAGTTTTTTATAACCATACTGCCCAGTCGCCATAGTCGAATGTCCCAGCGCCATGATGCAATTTGTCCTCGGACTTCAATTGCCGTAAGGCATCACGCATTCTGCCTGTAATTTCAGGCTGAATATCCAGAGAGTGGTGTGCAGGGAACACATTTTTCACCGGAAGCGCAGATACCCTTTCAAGGGAATGGAGGTATGACGCTGGATCAGTGGACGGAAAGTAGGCAAACAGTGTATCTTTATAAATCAAATCACCGGTGAAAAGATACCCACGATCCTTTTCCCAAAAACACATATGCCCGGGCGAATGACCCGGCGTATGCAGAATTTGAACAATGCGGCCTCCAATATTAATGGTTTCTTTATCCTTAAGAACTCTTGTCGGGTTGCCTTGAAAAAACACATAGTTGTCTACGTCATATCCTTCCGGCAGATCACAACGGTCAATCACCATGCCTTTAATCTGCTCCATTGTCAGAGGGAATTCTCCGTTAAGCCAGTTAAGTTCAGCACCATGAGCATAAAAATCCGGGAAAAATTCATGACCGCCAATATGATCCCAGTGAATGTGGGTGGCGACGGCGGTAATCGGTTTGTCCGTTAGCTTGATGACCTCATCATAGATGTTGCTGATGCCAAGTCCGGTATCAATCAGTAAACTGCGTTCGGAACCAGTCAAAAGATAACAATGTGTTTCTTCCCAGTGGCGGTATTCGCTTATGATATGAGTTTCTTTGTCGATTTGATCTATTGTAAACCAATTATTCATTTAATTTCCTCGTATAATAGAGGTGAATCGCGATTGAAAAAGGCGCCAGACTTTTTCATGAATCAATTTGCCTTCGTACCACGGCCCCTGCACCCTTTAATCAATTACGTCGACCTCTTTGCCCTGAAGATTTATCTGAGACTTTTCTCTTTCAATCGGAAGGCAAATAATAAAATTTGCCCCTTTTCCGGGTTCAGAAACAACCTCCATTTTTCCGTTATGATTCACTGTAATGATAAAATAGGAAACCGAGAGGCCCAACCCTGTTCCAATGCCAACCGGTTTTGTGGTAAAGAATGGATCAAAAACTTTTGATCGAATCTCTTCGTCCATACCTGGTCCATTATCTTCTATTTCTATGCGAATCATTCTGCCTGCGTCTTCTCTACAAACCCTGAGATGAATTCGTGGACATTTCGTTTTTGCACGTTGCATTGCTTGTGCACCGTTGCGAAAAATGTTTAACAGCACCTGCTGAATTTCTCCTCCTTCACACGGCAGCATAGGCAAATCATCTTCATACTCTTTTATGATTTCAATATATTTAAAATCATATTGTTTTTTCAAGTCATAATCCGTGGCAGCCAATTCAAGAACTTTATCTATCAATTCATTTGGATAATGAGAGGAAAACCGGGGCTCGGATTTCCTTGCAAAACCGAGCATACTGCTGACTATTTTTGCAGCCCGTAATCCGGATTCCTGAATCGCAGCAAGCATGCGGAAAATACCCCGTTTTTCCATAAAGGCGCTGATGTTCTCCATTGAGATGCCAAGTTCTTTTGCAGCACTAAGATTTGCCGGTATATCCACACCCTCCAAACGAATTTTCATGACATTCGCACTTTGCATCATACCAGCCAACGGATTGTTAATCTCATGGGCCATACCCGCGGCAATTCCCCCTATGGACAACATTTTTTCCGACTGGAGCATCATCTTTTCCATACGAACCCTTTCGGTGACATCATCAATACGGATCACGGCTCCGTTGGTATATTCGTCCACGATCGGAAAAACGGTTATATCTACATAGCGGGTGGTATTTTTATCTATCAATATTGTATTGTTGTATTTGATAACTTTTTTATTTTTAAGAACATCTTTGATATCAGGCAATTTCTTTTTTAACGATGGAAATACTGCCCTTAATGGTTTTGAAACAACATCCGCAGATGATAAACCGGTTGTTAATTCAGCTTTTCGATTCCACTGAGTTATTTTCTCATCGCTATCCACGCCAATGAGTAGGGATGGCATGAAATTAATAACATTGGAGAGATAAACTTGGGCCTTATGAAGTTCATTATCAGCAATTTTTTTCGATAACGACTTTTCTGCGAGATCCATTAAAAAAGTAGCCAACGCTTTATCGTAATCAATAATATATTCTACTTTTTCATGTTTAAAAACCGGCACGCGTTCCAATGCTTTGAGATATTCATCACAATCGTAACCAAATCGATTGGCTTGCTCAATAAAAAAGTCCGTTCCCGGCGCTTCTCCTTCGTAGAAGAATTGTCCTATAAAAAGTGTTGCCAGATGTACTGATTTGACAGAAATCGGAATTCCTATGTCCCATAATCCATTCTTACATTTATATTTACAGGCTTCACCGACTTTAAGATTTTGTTTTATAAAATTATCACTGGCGTGACATCTTTTTGCTGATTCCGGATTGCTACGGTGAAAGTTGAGACAAATATCCTGCCAACCAACGCCTACCAATATTGAATTGTCAAAAGCGTCTATAATCCCTATGGGCATACCCGTTGATTGATAGTGAGACTCTGCCATCTTCTCGACGGCTGACAAATCAACCAGATCGTAAAGCCTGAAATCGTCCATTGCTGTCCTTACATAAATGTAGAGGATTGTACTTTTTGAAGACCTATACGGAGATAAAGGCTACTATTAATTTCCTATTAAATCAATGCTGCCATTCTCGCGGTCCCCGAACTAGAAAACGGCTATAGCCGATTATATGCTTACCGGCCAGAAAAAACAGACGGAATTTCTGCCCATTATTTTGACATCAAAGACCTTATGGGCAGGCCGGTACCCCGCAGCACCGGCACACACCATCAAGGGCAGCAAATGCTCTTCCCGGGGGTGGCAATGCCTTGCCGCCGGCGCATGTTCCCAGTTGAGAAGATCTTGTCTTTGCTGTTCAGGGGAATTTTTCTCATCGGCACATTTTTTTTTAAGCCAATGCTGAAAAGAGCTGTTCTTGGGATCCGGCACAGAAGGAGAGCTCGGGCCTGCCTGCAGATCAAATCCACGCATGTTGTGAAAAGAAAATCCAGAACCAATAAGCCAAATATTTTCTTTGAGCAACGGTCTCAGGGCTTGTCCCATTAATAAGTGGCTTTGGGCATCCAGGCCTTTGGACAGGGAAATCTGAATGCAGGGGACATTCGCGTTAGGCAGCATCAGGGTTAAGGGGATGTAAACCCCATGATCAAATCCCCGCTTGTCATCTGCCCCCGCCTTAATGCCAGCCTCTTTCAGCAGTGCAACGGCTTTAAGCGCCAGGTCAGGGTGCCCGGCAGCCGGATACCGAATTTCATAGGACTGTTTGGGAAACCCGTAATAATCGTAAATCAGCTCGGGTTCGGGGTGGCTGGTTACCATGACAGGAGCGCTTTCCCAATGGGCGGAAATCACCACCACAGCCTCAGGTTCAGGCAGCATTATGGCAAGCTCTTTTAAAAATGCGTTCATGGCGTCATGTCCGGCATGACCCAGGAGGGGTAGAGGGCCGCCGCCATGGGGGATATAAATAATGGCGCTGTCAACTTTCGATGTCGTCATTGCGCGTCCTTTCGGAAATGGTATATCGAATCTGTACTTTTTGATGCTTGTCATCCGGTTGCAGGGTAGCAGGGCTCATGACCAGTGCTACATTAACAACGCCTGACGTTGTTAAATTTTCAAGGGGAATTTTCTCGGTAAACACCGTGGTTAAACGGTCCAGGACAAGCTCACCACCTGTGATTTTGACCGTTTCAGGCATAACGCGGATACTGGTCATGATAAGGCCGTCCGGCAATTTTCCTGCAAAGTCTGCTTGTACCGGTACCCGTTTTTTCGCCATGGTATCCAGGGTCAATTCCACCTGATCCGGTTCAATGTTTTTCAGACGGATGCCTGGCGGCAACTGAACATTCTGCCGGGAAATGGTCAATTTATTTTTTCCCACGGCAGTTCCGTCAAGGGAGATCTTGATGCTCATCTGGTCCAGGGTCAACGCGTTGATTAGGGGACGTGCACCACTGATCAGAAGCCTCGACCTAGAAGCAGATGTATATGTAATATTCATTTTTTTGTCAGGAGTCATGAACTCAATGGGAACATCATAGTTGGCCAACGTCTCCATGCCCCTTGAGAAACTCAGCCACAGACCTGTGGTACATAAAAGACAGACCATGGCCGCCACAAGCAGCTCCCGGGTCTGCCGGCGCATTCTTTTTACCGGTTCAGGCCCGCAGGTATATTGTTTTATCAACGCCTCAATCTGATCAGGATGCCTGACCTCATGAATCCGGTTGTCTTTTACAAGGGATACTTTTCCACGCTCTTCAGATACAACAATCACCAGGGCATCACTTTGCTCAGTAAGCCCCAGAGCTGCCCTGTGCCGGGTACCGTATTTCGAGGCCAGATGTCGATTCTGGGACAAGGGCAAAATTGTCCCGGCCCGGGTAATCTTCCCCCTCTGGATCACGACGGCGCCGTCATGGAGCGGTGCACCGGGCCAGAAAATATTCACCAACATTTCCCTGGACAATGACGCATTAATGTCCGCCCCGGAACCGATGATGCTGTCCACCCCTGTTTTGAGAGGCATCACGATCAATGCCCCGATTTTCTCTCCGGCCAGTTCCGCCACAGCATCACTGATGATGCTCACCGGCGTATTGATCTGGGTCCTTGGAATTTCCCATAGAAAAAAACTGACACTGCGTGTTCTGACCACCCCTGATATTTCATTTCTAAACACAATGATAATGATAAAAGTCGCCACGGTGATCACGCCCTGCATGACCCAGTTGGTAATGACCAGCCCCATGGCGTTGGCGCTGCGGCCGAGGATCCACATCACCACCACAGCCATGAGAACGCGCAGGACATTGGTACCCCGGAACAATACATACAAACGAAAGAGGATATATGCGTTAAAAACGATATCCAGCACATCCTGCCAGCGCCACCCGGAAAATAATAAAGTCAGTTGTTCCATGGGCATTAATCAGACAAGCTGAACCGTAAGGTTTTTAAAATATTATTGTCTTCATCCCTGATTTCCACCCGCCAGGGACCCTTATCCGCATCGCGCATCTGGACCCTTGAAAAGGAGGACCATTTAGGCACGGAAAGAATAAGACGCATGGAAAAAATAAGCTTATCTTTTTTATACCAATTATGAAAAATTGCTGTTTTTTCATACACCGGATCAAATTCAGAAAAGCAAAAAACCTCTCCCTGGGAAACGCTGAAAACAACGGCCGGACTCACCGGCCTGAAGTTGGATATGCTTTCACACACAACCGCGTCGGCCAAAACCATACGTGGCTGATCAGCCAGGCCGACCCCGGCCGGTATAAACAAAAACCCAACCAGTCCGCAAAAAATAAGAAGCCGGGAACACCAAAAAGGGGATTTCCTTATCTTGAAATCCGATACATTACAGTTTTCTGTTATCATATACGCTGCGCTTTCATAGACTTTAAAAATACTTGAAACGATATACCGGTTGGGGGTAAATCTGACAAAAAGAGATTAACTTTGGGGTCATTTAGTTGGTATCCAATTGAATTTCAAGACAACTGCCATAAAGTTCTATAACATCGCCGGGAAGAATCTTTTTCCTTTTTCTTGTTTCAACCTGGCCGTTCACCCGGACCAGCCCGTCGGCAATCATATACTTGGCCTCGCCCCCGCTGGACGCAAAATTTTCAAACTTGAGCACCTTATACAATTCCACAGGTGCATGGGTAATATAAACGATTCTGTTCTCAGTCATGGATTACAACCTTTTCCTTGTGACATACGTATGGTATTGGCGCGCAACCGCCCTTGGAGATAAAGAGACAGGGCCGCCACGGCACCATCACAGACTTTAAAAACAGGAATGCCGCCCGCAATCAGAGCATCACGCAAAGGGTCATAAAGTCTGCCGCCGTCCACCACAGCCACAATGGGGGTTGCACTGGTATTATTCAGGTGCAGCAGCCGGTGAAGAACAGCATCTTTGTGGTGCATGGAAAACCGATCTTCCGGATCGGTGTCCAGGGTCCGCATGGCCGGAGACATGGGGTCCACACTGAGAATCACGGCGTCCACGCCGGGATCCCGACAAAGGATTGCTGCAATGTCACCGTGAACCTGGTCATCGGCCGCCGGGTTAATATCAATGGGATTGGCGATCGTGACCAGACGGTCCAGTCCCTTGGCCGTCAGTACAGACCGCACGTCGGCTATGGTTTTATTGTCGAATCGGGCAAACTCCATGGTAAAATCATCGCTCTGGATGGAATCCGCCATGCCCACGGCTTCAAACCCGGCACCGCTGACGGCAGCCAGGCGGTTGCCATGGATGATTTTGGTGTTTAATGTTTCGGCCAGCAGCATAAGTTCCTGAAATTCAGTGAAGGTTCTGGCAACAATGGCCCCCGCCTGGGAAACACAGCTTTCGCAGACCATATAATCCCCGGCAAGGGAGGCGGTATGACTGGCGGTGGCGGCTTGGCCTTCCGGGGTCCGGCCTGCTTTATAAAACACCACTTCCTTGCCTGCAAGAACCGCATCCTTGACGGCCCGGCAAAATGCCAGGCCGTCAAGATCATTAAAGCCCTCGGCATATACGGCAATCACATCCACCTGATCACTGTCCTTAAAATAGATCATCATGTCCCCCAGGGTCAAATCGGTCTGATTTCCCATGGAAATCATATAAGCCGGCGCCAATTGGGGACACTGATGGCTTCGATGCAGCATAAAGGCCCCGCTCTGGCTGATCAGGGCAGCCCGGCAGAATGTTCTGGGGCAGGATCTGTCCTTGGGCAATTTTTCTTCAGGAATAAACCAGCTATCAAAGTGCCCGGGCAAAGAGATCACCCCCATGCAATTGGCACCGATAAACACCGGACCGTCATGGGTCTCCGGACGGGTCCGGGCTGCACTGATGGCCTCGACGACCTGTCCGGCATTATCTAAGCTGTCATGGGTTTCCCCCAGGCCGCCGGCAATGAGCATAACGGCATGGGCAGCATCCGTTTCAATAATCTCTTCGACCAAGCCAGGTACCTGATCTGCCCCCAGCGCCACAATAAAAAGGTCAAGTTTTCCCTTGCCGCTTTTTTCAAGTGCAGCCAGGCCAGGAAGGCAGTCAATGCCCTGAAATTGCGCCATGCCTTTTTTAAAAATCACCATGTTTTCAGAATCAAACCCCTGGGCCAGAACATTATCCAAAATAATCCTGCCAAAATTCTTCCGGGTGGAAGAGACACCGATTATACCCATGTGTACGGGATGAAGTAAATTGTCAATTTTCACGACCGGACGTTTCAGTGCTGTTTTTTTCTGCTTTGAAAATCGGCACATGCCGTCCAGAGGCACCATAAGAAAATCGGTAAAGGCAAAGGGATTGATCTCAAGATCGTCTATGATAAAAACAGATTCGGGGTTTTCACGGCAATAGGTATTGCCCATACGGATAAAAGACTCAAAACACTCCACCAATTGCTCGTCCGTAACGATACGGCGCTGTCCCCGGGTTAAACCGGCAAGTTTTCTGTAGGAAATAGTCTTGCGGTACAACTGGAAAAAACGCTCACCGCTGCACATGGCCGTGGAAGCCGCCACAATGGCCTGACCTTTCCTAAACCGCCCGGCATATAACTCGGTGTCCGTACCGCCCAATCCGGCAGATAAAATCGTGCCGAATTCCCGGGTATGACGCAGCCCGACAATGAGTTCATTGCCAAAGGCTGCGGAATCCGGAGGCATATACTGCACCTGGAGCACGCCTCTAATATCCCGGGAAACCGCGGCCGTCAGGTCGTCACCGGTCAAGCCCAGATAATGGTCGGGCAGGCGGTCCTGGGCACGGGCCAGACCGACTGCATAGTTTTCCGGTACCTCCCAGAACATCCGGCGCACGGCGGAACGGATCTTATCGGGCTCCTTGTCCACCACCCTGACCCCGCCCACTTCTGTCTTATGGACGATATAGGGAGATACAATCTTTAACACGCTTTTCGTTCCCGGCATGGCCACAAGTTCGTCATCCGAAATCCGCACCCCACGCTCAATCAGCCGGGCCCGGGGAAAACTTTCAGACCCGGATTTCGCCAAAAGTTCGTATACTTCGGATTCAAAAAGAAAATCCCGGCCCTGATCCCAGGCATTGGAAAAAATCTGTTCAATGGAATCAAAATCAATATCCAACTGCATGTCAATCCCCAGTCATGTTGTTGTGTTAAGGACCGCAGATGAAATAAAGTAGATGAAATTGCACTGAACTTTGGCTCATATACAAGGCGTATTAAAGGTCTAATAGCAGGCCTATTCGACCTTTAATGCAACGAAGTAGATGAGTCAAAGGGCAAGTAATTTCGTTTACTTTATAAAATTTGCGGTCCTAAGCCTACATCAACCGTATTTGCGAAGAAAGCAGGCTTTTGCCCCTTCTTACCAAATGACCATTTTGATTCCAATATGTTTAATTTCTTTTTATGATTTATTCATGAGGCCCAGGCCCTCGGTACGAACGGTTGGTTGCTTTTTCCAACTTAAAGTAATAAGGTTCTTTTTTAAAAAAAAACTTCTGTTTGGAAAAAATACAATGCTCTTGCATAGATACATTGCCGGATTAAAATATCTTTTAATCATCTTACTTGTATCTTTTTTTCCTTTTGCGGCACACACCTGTTTAGCCGGCAGCCCGCCCAAACAGGTTATCGTGGCTGTGGGCACGGACAGCAGCCCTTATTATTTCCTGGATCAGAAGAATCACCCTGCCGGTCTAGTGGTGGATATCTGGAATGTTTGGGCTCGGCAGACCGGAATAAAAATCGTTTTCAAGCCCGCCCCCTTTTACCAAACCCTTATCGCCGTACAAAATGGAGATGCAGATATCCACGCCGGGTGCTTTTTCAACCAGGAAAGAAGCAAAACCCTTGATTTCCTGGTGCCAGTGGTTAAGGTCAAAACCCATTTTTTTGTAAAAAAAAATATTCTGGGCGTAAATCGGCTGGAGGATCTGCGTGGTTTTCGCATCGGCATTATCAAGGGTGATGCCGCTATTGATTACCTGAAACAAAAATTACCCGATGCCACCCTGGCCGTATATCCGGATAACCTGACCCTGTTTGACGCGGTCAAATCCGGCGATATTCTTGCGTTTGTCAAAGATACCAATATCGCTTTAACCATGCTCAAAAAAAAGGGGATATTGAACCAGTACCGATATTTTGACCAGGAACCGCTTTACGAAGCGGATTGGCTTTGCGCCGTGCGCCGTGGAAATAACGTCCTGGCCGAAATCGTACGAAAAGGGATGCAGGACATCCCCCAGGCTGACAAAGCCGCTATTTTTCGTAAATGGACCGGCAGGTCCCAGGACCTTGCAACGAATGCATTAACCATTGCCTGCCGCAATGAGTATCCGCCCATGTCCATGATCAGTGCCGCAGGCCATCCGTCCGGCATGCTGGTGGATGTATGGCGGCTGTGGGCAACGAAAACCGGAAGGAAAATAAACTTTAGATTCTTCAGCCGGGAAGAATCCTTAAAAGCGCTTGGGGACGGAAGGGCTGATATCCATTCAGGGCTGTTCACGTCCCAAGACCGGGAAAAAATCATTGCATTCTCCAAACCCTATTACCGGATGGAAAGCGGCTTCTTTTATAAACGGGGTCCCAATGCCCCCAAAACACTGGACGATATACAGGGAAAACTTGTCGGGACAGATGCCGGCACCATCCAGTTAAACCATTTACGGGCAAGCGATAAAGTCTTTCTGGTGCAGCCCACGGATCAGGATCTGATCCTGGCGTCATCTCTGGGCGCCTTTGAGATCTTTTTTGCAGAACGGCCCCATGTCTCGGCCCAGCTTGAACAAAGGGGGGAACAAGGCGCATACGGTCTTTTGCACCAGGGGAAAATGACCCAGCCCATGTATGCGGGTGTGGCAAAAAATAATCCAACGCTTTTAGAGACGGTCAACAAAGGTCTTGCCACCATGTCCAATATTGAACTGGCCGATATCGAAGCACGCTGGATCAAAGATCCTTCCCTGAGGCAGTTTGGGAACAACGGCATGACCAATATTCTGACCCCGGAAGAAAAAGCATGGCTGAAATCCCACCAGGTAATTCCCCTTCTAGGCGACGCCGGTTGCCCCCCCATAGGCTTTGCAGATCCAACCGGTCGGTATAATGGGGTGGCTGCAGACTATATTCATCTGATCGGACGGCGGCTGGGCGTCCGGTTTGAAGTCATCAGCGACTACACCTGGGACCAGATGACAAACTTGGTAAAAGCGGGTAAGGCAAACGGCATTACCTGTATTGTCAAAGAAAAGGAGCGGGAGCAGTGGCTGTCATTCAGCACGCCCTATTTTGTCAGCCCCTATGTCATTGTGACTCAAAAACAGGCGCCGGCCATTTCCGGCATAGAAAATCTGGCCGGAAAAATCCTGGCCATTGAAAAGGGCTATTTTCTGCAGTCCAGGTTGAAGAAACAATATCCTAAAATAATTATCAAACCGGTTAAAAACACGGTCAAGGCCCTTGAGAGTGTAATGAATGGGAAAACCCATGCCTATGCCGGAAATCTCATGGTGATTAAATATCTGTTGAATGAAAAGGGTATTGATACGCTCAGAATTGCAGCACCGGCTCCCTGGCCGGAATCCAGACTATGCCTTGGCATCCGCAAGGATTGGCCCCTTCTGGTTTCGTCCATTAACAAAGCCATTGACAACATCTCCCAGGAATCCCACCGCCTGATCAACCAGAATTGGATGGAGGCCCCGGAGGATGCTGATTGGAAAATCCAGTCTTCATTTTCACACGATGAAAAGCAATGGCTGGAATCCCATCCCGTCGTAAGGCTGGGGATTGATCCGGCCTGGCCGCCATTTGAATTCTATTCCAAGGAAGCCGGGTATTCAGGACTGGCATCCGAATATATCAAAAATTTTGAAAAACGGCTCAATATCTCCCTGCAACCCCAAACCGGCCTGACCTGGCAACAGGCGTTAGGCAAGGGGCGGCAAAAAGAAATTGATCTGTTTCCCTGCATTACCCCCAGCCCAAAGCGGGCGCAATTTCTTAATTTCACCAAGCCATATCTGTCTTTTCCCATGGTCATTGCCGCCGGAACGAATTTTCCCTTTATCAGCGGACTTGAAGATCTGGAAGGCAAAACAATTGCCGTGGTGGATGGCTATGTATCCCAGGAAATTCTTAAAAAAAATTTTCAAAATCTTACACTTTCACCCGTTGAATCAGTGACCGAAGGCCTCAAGCGGGTCAGCCAGAACAGAGCAGATGTGTTTGTGGGAAACCTTGCCTCCATTACCTATTGCGCCAAGCAAACAGGACTGGTCAATATCAAAATTTCCGCTGTAACCCCCTACAAATTTGAGCTCTCCATGGGGGTAAGAAAGGATTGGCCCCAGCTGGTCTCCATCCTTGACAAAATTTTGGCGAACATGCCGGAATCTGAAAAAAACAGAATACGGGATGAATGGGTCCGCATGCAGTTTGAGCATAAAATCAACTGGACCCTTCTGTGGAAATGGATTCTGGGAATGACCCTTGTCTCATGTACCATCCTGGGCATTATTCTTTTTTCCAACAATAAACTTAAAAAAGAGGTGGCCGAAAGAAAACAGGTGGAACAGGCGCTTCGAAGTGCCGAAGAACATGAACGGCTGATCCTAAACTCAGCCGGAGAGGGAATTATCGGCCAGGACGACCAGGGGAACTGCACCTTTATCAACCAGGCGGCCCTGGACATGCTGAACCTCAAAGAGGCGCATATTATAAACCGATCAGTCCACAACACCATCCACCATTCCCGGCCGGATCATACCCATTATCCCTGTACAGAATGCCCTATGTGCCGGGCGGAGGTCACAGCACCCCACTATACCCAAGAGGAGGTACTCTGGCAGAAGGACGGCACCTCTTTTCCGGTGCGCTATTCCAGCACCCGGATAGAAAAGGATGGTCAGACAAAAGGTTCGGTGATCGTTTTCAGGGATATCACCCTGAGAAAAAAGGCGGAAGACCAGGTCCGCAAGTTGTCCAAAGCCGTGGAGCAAAGCCCGGTCTGTGTGGTAATCACCAACCCTGACGGAGATATCGAGTATGTAAACCCCGTCTTCTCCAGGATCACCGGATATACGACCAGTGAAGCAATGGGCCAGAACCCGCGTATTTTGAAATCCGGCAACACACCGCCTGAAACTTACACCAGATTATGGGAAACCATTACAGGCGGCAAGGTCTGGCAGGGTGAATTCCAGAACAAAAAGAAAAACGGCGAACTCATCTGGGAAAAGGCCAGTATTTCTCCCATTTTCTCCGAAAAAGGGGAGATTACACATTATTTGTGCATCAAAGAGGATATTACACAACAAAAGGCCATGGAAGCTTCTTTGATGGAGAGCCATGAAAAATTGGCACTAGCCGTTGCCGAAGCCAGGGAGGAAAAGCAGAAAGCCCTGGCGGCAGATAAGGCAAAAAGCGAATTTCTGGCCAATATGAGCCATGAAATCCGCACCCCCATGAATGCGATCATCGGCATGACCCATCTGATCATGCAGACCACGCTGAATACAAAACAGATGGATTATGCGACCAAAATTGATTCATCCGCCAAATCCCTGCTGAACCTGATCAACGATATCCTGGATTTTTCCAAAATTGAAGCCGGCAAGATGGACATGGAAATTGTGGCGTTCAGGCTGGATGAAACCATGGAAAAGCTTGCCGACCTGATCACGGTTAAAGCCTCTGCGAAAACAAACCTGGAGATGCTGTTCTGGGTGGATCCCCAAATTCCAAACATATTAAAAGGTGATCCTTTAAGGCTGAATCAAATTCTGGTCAACTTTGGCAACAATGCAGTGAAATTCACAGACAAAGGCCACATCATTGTGTCGGTGGATATGCTCAAAAGGCACAAAAAACAAATTGTTCTAAAATTTTGCGTCACAGACACAGGTATCGGTATGACACCTGAACAGCAAAAGAAACTGTTCAAAGAGTTCAGCCAGGCGGATTCCTCCACAACCCGAAAATACGGAGGCACGGGGCTTGGCCTTGCCATTTCAAAACGTATTATTGAAATGATGGGCGGCGAAATCTTTCTTGAAAGCACCGCCGGAAAAGGTAGTACCTTCTCCTTTACCGTGCCCTTGGAAATCGGTCACAATGAGACACCTACGCTGCCTGAATTAGATGACACCATGACCGGAATCAGAGTATTGGTCATTGATGATAATCATGCATCCCGGCAGATCTTTATACAGATGCTCAACAATTTTTCCATCACCGCCCGGGATGCAGCGTCCGGAAAAGACGGCCTTTCCATAATAACTGCGGCGCAGCCGCCCTATGATCTTGTGCTGGTTGACCTTCAGATGCCTGACCTGGACGGTTTTGAAACCGTGCGGGAAATCCAGAGGATTACGTCGGCCAACCGCCGGCCGAGAATCATCCTGGCCTGCGCCAGGGAAGATGAGCAGGTGCGTTCCCGGGCCAAGGAGATGGGAATTGAAAATATCATTGTCAAACCCACCACCGCCTCACAGCTTTTTAACAGCCTGCTCAGCGCCTTTGGCCGCCGGAAACTGATGCCCAGCCAAGCGATTGAGGAACAAAAACTTCCCAGAACCATCCTGGGGGCCAACATTCTTCTGGCGGAAGACCACGACATCAACCAGCAGGTTGCACAAGAAATTCTGGAAGGTGCCGGTTTTTTCATCCGGATTGCAAATAATGGCAAAGAAGCCCTTTCCATGTCACTGTCCCAGGATTTTGACCTGGTCCTCATGGACCTTCAAATGCCGGTGATGGACGGGTACCAGGCGACTCGTGAAATAAGGCGGCACAAAACAGCCGAGGATCTGCCCATTGTGGCCATGACTGCCTCTGCCATGCCTCGGGACCGGGCAAAGGCCATGGCTGCAGGCATGAATTCCCATGTGAGCAAACCCATTGATTTAAAAGAGCTGTTCCAAGTCCTTTCTCGGTGGATCAAGCCCGGAGACAGGGCTCTGCCAAAAGGCTTTGACAAAGAATCAGACAAAGAAAGCGCCCTGGGCGACGTCCCGGGAATATCAGTAAGACAAGCCCTTTCCCGTCTGGATCAAAATGAGAAACTATATCTGGGCCTGCTGGATAAATTCAAACAAAGTTATGCACACGCTGACCGGGATTTTAGAAATCTCGTTGAAAAAAAGCAGGATGAGGATGCCCGGCGTCTGGCCCATTCCATCAAAGGTGTGGCCGGCAATATCGGCATGACAGACCTGCAGAAAACTGCCGCCGACCTGGAAACAGCCTTCCGTGACAAGGCACGATCTGAATACGACACCCTGATAACACGGTTTTCCCAAACGTTGCCCCTTGCCTTGTCTTCGGTGGATCAACTTACAGAATCCGTTGTAAAAGCCCCCCCGTTACCGAAAAATCTCGAAATCAAGTCCCCAAAAGAGCTGGCCTTGATGTTGGATGACCTTGCGCCGTTTGTAAAAAAACGGGAGGCAAAACCGGCAAAGGAGCGAATAAAAGAAATGACCACCCTGGCATGGCCCAAGCATATAGAGCCTGATATAGCAGAGTTAGCTCGTCTGATTTCCAGGTACCAATTCAAACCGGCGGCAGAAATCCTTGAAAAAGTTATCGTGAAACTGGAAAATATAGGATAAATTATGACCGACTTATCCCAAATGCGCGTTCTCGTTGTAGATGATGTTGAAACCAATGTGGATATTCTAGTGGAAGCCATTGGCGACGATTACCGGGTCAGTGTGGCCATGGACGGCGAATCCGCCCTGGAAATTATTGAGGAAGAGCCTCCGGATATTATTCTTATGGATATCATGATGCCCGGCATAGACGGATACGAAGTGTGTGAACGGCTTAAGTCCAAAACCGCGACCCGGGATATCCCGGTGGTGTTTTTGACGGCCCTGTCCGAAGAGGAGAATGAGGCCAGGGGCCTTGCCCTGGGCGCGGTGGATTACATTACAAAACCCTTCAGGGCCGCAATCGTCAAAGCCCGTGTTAAAAATCATTTGGAATTGAAACAGCACAAGGACCATTTGGAGAATCTGATCGCCAAGAGAACCCGGGAAGTCTTTTTAACCCAGGAAATCAGCATGGAATGCATCGGCACCCTGGCTGAGTTTCGAGATCCTGAGACCGGCGGGCATATCAAGCGGACCCAGCATTACATAAAAGCCCTTGCAAACCAGCTTAAAGCGTTGCCCCAATTTAGCGCAATATTAAATGAAGAGACCATTGACCGAATCTATAAATGCGCACCGTTGCATGATATCGGAAAAGTTGCCATACCTGATGCCATCCTTAAAAAACCGGGGAAACTGACCAAAGAAGAGTTCGATGTGATGAAAACCCATACCACCCATGGATATAAGGTGTTGTTGTCCGGCAAAACACGCCTGGACACAGGCGCTTATCTGAAATGTGCGGCCGCCATTGCCTTGACCCACCATGAAAAATGGGATGGTTCCGGTTATCCCCGGGGACTTTCAGGAGAGAATATCCCTGTAGAAGGGCGGTTGATGACCATTGCAGATGTGTACGACGCCCTGGTATCCAGACGGGTATATAAGCCGCCATTTCCCCATTCACAGGCCATGGCCGTTATTCTTGAGGGGAAGGGAAAACATTTTGACCCTGAAATGGTAGAGGTATTTAAACACCATGCCGAAACGTTCAGAGCCATTGCCTTAGAATTTGCAGACCATGATGATGAAATTAAAACGTTGCAGCGTTAGGAGAATAAACCTAAAGGGGAAATTATGGGGTCGGAACAAACAGACATACATAAACAGTCGGTGATGGTGGTTGAAGACTGCGAACCGGATATTGACGCACTGGTGGCGTGTTTAAGCGGCAACTACCGGGTCCAGGTCGCAACGGACGGGGACAGCGCCCTTAAAAGTATCCAGGAGGATGTGCCTGACATCGTACTGCTGGACATCCTGATGCCGGGCATGGACGGTTTTGAAGTCTGCCGACAAATCAAGGAGAATCCAGAGTTACAGGATGTACTGATTATCTTTGTTACCAGCTTGAGCGATGCTGTGGATGAAACCAAGGGGCTGGAGATGGGCGCTGTGGACTATATTACCAAACCCTTTAATTTTGCCGTCATTCGCGCCAAGATAAAAACGCACCTGGAGCTGGCCCTGGCTAAAAAAAGGCTATCCGACCAAAACCGCATTCTCAAAGAAAATATTGAATTGCGGAAACAGGTGGAACAAATTCATAGCCATGATCTCAAGACCCCGATCCAGGTGGTGTTGGGGGCCGCACAGATTATGAAGCACTCTGAACCCCAGGATAAAGCCAACTGGCAACATCTGGTACAAGAGCAGATCAATGCCTGTTTTACCATGATTGATATGCTCAACCGGACCATGGTGCTGTATAAAATGGAACAGGATGCCTGTCCGGTTAATGTGACCCCGGTGGATGTCATGCCCGTTTTTGATCGCATCACCATGGCGTTTGCTAAAAAGATGGCAAAAAGGCAGATCCAGTTAAACATATCAATCAACGGAGCGCCTGCCGATGCCGACAGCCCCTGCATGATTTTATGCGATGAGATGCTTTTTTACATTATGATTAATAATTTGTTCTCCAATGCCATGGAAGCATCCCCTGATGGTGGAATCGTTGCCATCCGAATTTTTGGTCCAAAACAGGGCAACATAAAAATAGACATAGAAAACCAGGGTCTTATCCCGGAGCCTATCCGCGATAAGTTCTTTGATAAATTTGTCACCTATGGCAAATCCCAGGGAACCGGTATTGGAACGTACTCGGCTAGGCTTACGGCACAACTGCATGGTGGCAACATCAATTTTTATTTATCCGAGCAGGCAGATACCACCACGATATCGGTGTGTCTCCCCCAGTAAAGGGGGGCCGGAAGGGCGGCGGCACGGCCTCTGGGGTCCGTTTTCGTTCAGACATCATTTAACCATAATGAGTCCACATGCGAAGGGCTTTAACAATATTGGACATCTGCCTTCATCAGTTACAGAAATGTTAAAACTATTGATTTATATCCAATATAAAATCGTGGTCTATTTCCAATTTCCCTCGTATATTCCAATTGACATTGATTAAGTCTCGTGTCCCCTGAATTCATGTCCCCTGAATTCAGTAAAATACTGGGTAAGCAGATGTTTTGTCGCCTCTTTTTCGAAAAATAGGCTGGAGAAGGTCGTGGCTGGCAGGGGGCAGCAATTTATTGCCTTTTAAATTTTTTCCGTGTAGGCTATTGCTGTATTTAGTTTTTGAACGAAAAGTCAACCATCTGGGCAACTTTTCGCCCAAACACGGATTTTCGCTCAGACACTATTAATTCAAACGATATCAAGGCCTTAACTGTTTCAATGAGAAATTGAACAAGCTTATAAAACTATCTCAAAATTTTATTCGAGATGACTTCTAATGTATTTACGACTGGGAAGACCCCGCCCGGGCTAATACCGTGACACGGAATTTTTTTTGGGTTTTCGGTGATCCTTTCACTCATCTTTTCCACTCCGCCGCCGTTTATCAAAAATGTTCCGTCAACAAACCGTTGACTTGGGGGTATGAAATGAATCCTTAAGCAACACTATAGGCATCAAGAACCGGGATGCAGAATAACAATGGAGTTCACAAATGAAGATCCTATCCCAATCAATGGTTGCCGCCCTTTTTTTGATGGCAAGCATGGCAGCCCAGGCCTTTTCCGGCCAGCTGGATAATTTTTTTACGGTGGATGAATATCTGGGCAGCCATACCGGCCAGCCGGCCGTGCTCGAACGTTTCAGAAAAAGGGTCCGCCGGCCGGTGGGGCATAGCCTGAACCTGAAAGGGCTTTCGGTGGTCATTATTTATCCGGGCAAACAGATATCGGATTACTGGCAGCGCAGCGCCAGGTCATTCAAAAAAAGACTGGGAGAATACGGCCCGGGATTTAAAACCCATGATTACTTTATGAAACCGACTGCTTCACTCAGATTTCAGGCCAAGGTACTGAAAGATGCACTGGCCGAAAAGCCGGATTACATTATTTTTACCCTGGACGCCCAGCGGCACCAGAGAATGATAGAGCCGGTTCTGGCTAAGGGAAAGCCTAAATTCATCCTGCAGAACATCACCACCCCGCTTAAACAATGGGAGGGCCGCCAGCCGATGATCTACATCGGATTTGACCATATCATAGGTTCCAGAATGGTCGCGGCTTATTTTCTAAAAATCACCAGGGGACAGGGAACATACGCAGCACTTTTACCCCGGTCCGGTTACCTTAACACCGTTCGGGGCGGTTCTTTTCTGGATTACATGCACCAGGAAACCAGTCTGGAATTCATTGGTTCATATCATACCGGCATCAATGAAAAAAAAGCATATCAGGCCACTTTGGAAATTTTAAACACCCACGACAAGGTCAGTTTTATCTACGCGGCCAGCACAGACATCGCCCTGGGAGCAGCCCGGGCCGTGGCTGAAAAACAACTGACCGGCAAAACCCTGGTCAACGGCTGGGGTGGGGGCAGTGCCGAGCTTGAGGCATTGGCCGCAGAAAAAATTGATGTCACTGTGATGCGCATGAACGATGATAACGGCGTGGCCATGGCCGATGCCATTGCACTGGATTTCTCAGGCCGAGGCGATGAAGTGCCCCGGATCTACTCAGGGGATTTCAGTCTGGTGACCAAGGAGACACCGCCGGGAAAAGTGGCTGAACTAAAAAAGAAGGCCTTCCGCTATTCGGATTGAAACCAAAGATGAAAAAGAATGCCATAGCTTTACCGCCGGGCCGGAAACGGCGTGTCTACAAGTTCACCAGTCTGGTCATAGCCCCCCTGGCAGCCGCTCTCATCCTCACGGTGGGCCCCCTGCTGGCTGTGGCCTATCACAACGCGGTAGAGGCGTTGAACCGGGAAACCTATGAATCATTAAGTCAGCGG
>Ga0193963_1000206_pt1 | contig 30928 bp, 5 predicted proteins | sample FB_6_MG_FD_140359 | JGI IMG/M metagenome (GOLD analysis project Ga0193963, IMG submission 140359) | Microbial mat bacterial communities from the Broadkill River, Lewes, Delaware, United States - FB_6_MG | ecosystem: Environmental > Aquatic > Freshwater > River > Microbial mats | place: USA...
CACGCTATATAGTCACATTCTATCGGCTTTTTGCCGATATAGTAAGTCTTTCATCATTTTTTAGTAACACATTATTGCCTACTGTAATTGTAAAAAATAGTTAGTCGTTATTTTTTGCGACATTAGCTTAGACTTAATGTTTGATTTGAATGACTCTTCATAAAAATAGCTCTTCATAAAATAGTATTGCTAAACAATAATTACCCTCATTGTTTTTTATGATTAAGCTAAGTAAAGAGAATCAAGGTTGAGTTTTGTCGTGATAATCTTTTTTGAGATTATTTTACAATATTATAATTGTTGTTTTGTAGGGGTGTTTAGCTACTCTGTTTTGGTTAATAAACATAAGTAATAAAATATTTATTACATTGATTGTAGGTTTCTAATGAGTTAATGAAAAGCAATTGTTGATGCTATATAAAACGACAAGTAAAAATAATCGCTAACAAATAATTAAATTTGTATCGGCTTGTATGATGTTGTTTTTTTAAATAGTCTTATTTTTTATGTGTCGTTTTAATTTTCAGTTTGGTTATATTTTGACGATTAAAAGATGTTGCTAATGACAAGATATTATAATCTGTGACATTTTCACATTTGCCTGTGCTTTCTTATTTGAATTGGTAGTGTTACTTGATATGCTATTCCCAGTCATCTGATATTTTATCATTTGATCATAATTAAAAATAAAAAATATAACGATTGTTTTTATTTGTCAGTCAAAAAATAAGGAGGAGATGGCCTATGATTTTTAGCCGAAATAAAAAAATAATTTCTCATGTAATGATGTTGTGCTTTTTGAGTGTTGTAGGTTTTAGTGTCAAAGCAAACGCTTATCAAGCTAATGAAAAAACCTACAAATCAACAGTTGATGATTCTCGCTATAAACAGTTAATTTATAAAAAGTATAAAAAAAGATCAAAGCCAACTAAGCCTGTCGGCTATAACAAGATGTTTGTCTATGTTGCAGACGGGCTCTACGATATTACTCAACCTAATGCTGATCCTAATTTGTCCGGTTGTGCATTTACCCCATTATGTGACGGTGACTATTTTCAAAGGGTAATAATGGGTCGCGATGACTATGCAATTCAACAAAAAGAGTATGAAGCAAAGGCCTTTTACTTTGATAGATTTGGTATCGATGTAGATGACCCTGCAACGAGCGAAAAAATTAACTTTCGCATGATACAGGTTGACCCTAGACTAAATTACCACGCTGTTTTTTCATCTGCGGTTAATGTGCCTAATAAAGGGTGGCGGGTTAGAGATGGTGGTTGGGTTGTTGTTGTTACCGACCCTGATGGTTTAGTGTTAGGTGGTGATTTTGACGGTGAACATGTTCCCGTAGGGACGTTGTTTGTCTTTGGTGAATATAATTTAAAAGTGTCAAAAAAAGGGAAGCATTCAAAAAATAATAATATTGTCATCTCTTATCGAGCGTTAACACCACAAAGACCCGACGATAAATCGTTTATGTGTGAACTCTATAGTAAACGTTATGGTGAAGGGTTAGTAAAAGGTCGTGTTGAATCCATTTTACGTGAAGATGGTTTAATCAAGATGAATGTTGTCAGCGTATTGACCTTTCCCGGCTTGAGTGATCTACCCATACTCGAATAAATGCCTGTTAATAACGTTTTAATGTCATAGCTTAACGGTGGTTTTATGAAGTTAGATAGAGTTAAATATTCAGCTTTTTTGCTGGTGATTTTTTGTATTTTTAGTACATCTCATGTGTTTGCTGATTGGCGAAAAGGTGCCCGTCACCCTACGCCTGTAGGTTTTGATAAATATATTGTCTATATTGCCGATGGCCTCTATGACCCTACAAAGCCTCATCCAAACCCGGAGATCACAGGGTGTGATATTTCCACGTTTTGCGATGCAGAGTACTTCCAAAAAGTACTGATGGGTAGAGATGATGCTGAGATAGCAACACTTGAACAAGAAGCAAAAGATTATTTTCTTACCCGGTTTGGTCTTGATGTTGATGATCCAAAAAATGAAGGGCGCATTGCGTTCAGATCTTTTATGGTAGATCCTCGTGTTAATTATCATGTTGTTTCTGCCTCGGGTGAGCGTGTACCCAGCAGAGGCTGGCCGGTGATTTTTGGCGGCTGGATTATATTAGTGACAGACCCCAACGGAATAGCATTGGCGGGTGATTTTGCAGGGACTACAACCCCGGTTAATGGGCAATTTATTTTTGGTGAAAACTATATACAAACTAAAAAGAAAAAGAAGTATCGTTACCGGTACGATGGCAGTGTTTACCCATCATGGCATCAGCACTCAAAATCTGAACCTATCATTATTAAATACCGCTCTCAACGTCCGCCAGTTGTTCCTACCAGTGATGCACCTCTTGGCGTTAGAGACAACATTGTCGTTTTTCAACTTGAAACAATGAACGATGACTATGGCTCAGGCCTTTCTCGTGGTAGAGGCGAGATTTTACCAACACCCGATGGTCTTTTTAAATTCAATATTGTTAATGTAATTACCTTTCCAGGGCTAAGTGATCGGCCTGCTTCTGAATAAACTATTACCCATAAATTCTTAACGAGCTATACATAGTGTGTGGCTCATTATTTAGTGCTTGTACCACAATATGAGGATTTTCTATGAAGATATCATTAAGTAACACTATCTTTTTGACGGTATTATTATCGTTATTACACGCTACCTCTGTATTTGCGAGTAATAACTATCAAGATAGACATGCTGTTAAATCAATCTATAAGAAAATAAAACACCCAAGGCCTGTTGGCTATGATAAATATTTAACCTATGCTGCCAATGGCTTATTTGATCCATCAGTACAGCCCCAAGATAAAAATATGGTTAACTGCGACCCAATAAGTAGCCTTTGCGATGGCTATTATTTTCAGCGTGAAATCGTTGGTAGAACCGATGCTGAAATTATTTTAAAAGAGCAAGAAGCAAAAGATTACTTTTATAGCAAATTTGGTCTCGATGTTGAAGATCCTAAATACAGTGGCCGTATCGCTATTCGTATGATGCAAGTTGATCCGCGTTTTAACCTTCATGTTATTTCAGCGTCAAAAGATCAAGTTCCTAAAGAGGGCTGGAGAATAGATGATGGCGGGTGGGTTATGTTTGTTACTGACCCTGAAGGTGTAGAGCTCGGTGGTGAGTTAGCAGGCGTACATGCACCTTTTGGCTCTTTTGTTGTATATAGCGAATATTATATTAATAGAACAAAGACAATCGGCTATGGACGCTATGCTAAAACAATTAAGCGCAAGCCGCTTATTTTACAGGTACGCTCATTACAGCCTCAAATACCCGGCGTACTAGGTTTTAGATGTGAGCTAGTACATCCCAAATATGGTTTGGGTATAGTACAAGGGTGGGGTGAAGCCATTTTAAGAGACGATGGCCTAAAGAAAATGAATATAACGGCATTTCTCGCATTCCCAGGTCTTGGCAATATCCCTCTACTGCATTAAGTATTTCAGCAGGCCTATTCGTAGGCCTGCTTTTATTATTTAAAAATACTCCTTATAGTTTTTTGGGCCATTGATTAATGAATATACAAGATAATGTGTTTGTTATTACAGGTGCTGGTTCTGGCATTGGTCAGGCGTTAGCTATTAATATTGCCCAAGCCGGAGGGCACCTTGCTCTTGTTGACTTAAATGCTAGTGCAATCGAAGAAACTCGTAACAAAATTAATATTTTTAATGTCAATGCCTCAGTGCATATTGTTGATGTATCAAATAAAAACCAAGTAGTGGCACTAGCGCAGGAGGTTATAGCTCATCACGGTAAAGTAAATGCATGTATTAATAATGCAGGTGTTGCTCTTATGGAATCTGTAGATGATATTGATTATGTAGATTTTGAATGGATTTTTAATATTAATTTTTGGGGTGTGGTCTATTGCACAAAAGCATTTTTACCTTTTTTAAAAGAACAGTCAGAGGCTCGAATAGTGAATATTTCGAGTATAGCAGGGTTGGCAGGCCTACCTGTTCAAGCCGCATATTGTGCAACAAAGTTTGCTATTAGAGGTTTTAGTGAATCACTCAGTCTGGATTTGTCAGATACCTCGGTGGGAGTTTCCTGTGTTCACCCCGGTGGAGTAAAAACGAATATTGTTGCCAACGCCCGTTATTATAAAAATCCAGACAAAATACACGATAAACCTGATCAAAAAGCAGCGGCAGAACGTTTCATTAATACCTACGCTATAAGCACATCAGATAGTGCAGCAAAAAAAATCATTAACGGTATTAAAAAAAATAAAAAACGAATTATTGTAGGCCCTGATGCTAAGTTTGTTGATTTTATCAGCAGGTTATCACCCCATATTTATCCAAAGATTATAAAGCTCTATTCAAAATACGCTAAATAGCTTGCTTTAGCGCTATAAGCCAATTTAACCGATTCAATAACAATATCTTGTAATCTTTCTATGGGTTGCAAGCGATATTAACAATCCGTTTTTATCTATTGATACAATTATTAGGTAACTTATGAGTAATAGTTCTGGCTTTAATAATGATGATATTGCAATTGTTGGTATTGCTTGCCGATTACCCGGTGCAGAAAATCCCAGCGAATTTTGGGATAATTTAATTACAGCTAAAGATTGTATTAGTTTAATTCCCGAAGATCGCTGGCGTTGGCAAGAATATTGGGGTGATCCCGCTGTAGAAAAAAATAAATCAAACAGTAAATGGGGTGGTTTTATAACCGATGCAGATAAATTTGATGCTCATTTTTTTGGTATATCTCCACGAGAAGCTGAGCAAATGGATCCACAGCAACGGTTGATGCTAGAGCTGTCGTGGGCCTGTTTAGAACATGCAGCTATAGCGCCATCAACGTTGGCAGGGAAAAATATAGGCGTTTATATTGGTGCCTCTAATTTTGATTATAAAGAGCTTCAACAATACTATGGTGTTGACATTGTTGGCCATTCTACTTTAGGTACATTTAACACGATGATTCCTAATAGAATCTCGTATTATTTAAATTTACATGGCCCTAGTGTACCTGTCGATACAGCATGTTCAAGCTCTCTTGTTGCCTTAAGTCAGGCGGTTTCTGCTATCAGACAACAAGATTGTGATTCTGCACTTGTTGGTGGTGTCAGCCTGCTGTTTACCCCAACGACACATATTTCTTTTTCAAAACTAGGTATGTTATCGCCTAATGGTCGCTGTGCGACCTTTGACAGTCGTGCAGATGGGTATGTTCGTGGTGAGGGTGCAGGTCTTGTCTATATCAAACGTCTCAAAGATGCCCTAGCTGATAATAATCATGTTTATGGGGTTATAAAAGGCAGTGCGGTTAATCACGGGGGTAAAGTCCGAACACTGACATCACCCAGTGTCTATGCTCAATCGCAAGTAATACAAGCTGCCTATAACCAAGCTGATATTGATGTCAATAAGATATCTTATATTGAAGCCCATGGTACTGGTACCCCGTTGGGTGATCCAATAGAAATACAAGGGTTAAAGCGTGCATTTTCATTATTGGCTAAATCTAAAACAGGTGAGCTGGCTGATAATTTTTGTGCATTAGGTACAGTGAAAACTAATATTGGTCACCTAGAGGCTACCGCAGGTATTGCAGGTCTTATTAAAATATTACTTTCAATTGAACATAATATGTTACCTGGAGTAAAAAATTACGCATCACTCAATCCACGTATTAAATTAGCCTCTAGCCCATTTTATATTGTAGAGAAAAACCAACCCTGGGGTACTGATCAACTCACCGATGTTGTGGAGCCTAGAATGGCTGGCATCAGTTCTTTTGGTTTTGGTGGCGCAAATTCACATGCATTAATTCAAGAATTTTTGCCTGTTGAAAAAAATTCAGAAACCAAATTACTAATAGATAAACAGCTTATTGTGTTGTCTGCAAAAAAACGCAAAACGCTGGGTAAAATGGTCGTGAATTTACATGATCATCTATGTTCTAGTAATAATCAAAGCCATACTTATTTTATGTCACTAGCCTATAGCTTACAGTTGGGGCGCGATGACTTTGATTATAGAGTGTGTTTTGTTGTATCCGATATAAGTGAATTAATACAACACTTATATGCCTTTATAAAAGAGGATTATAACAAATATTTAAACAGTTCTATCTATAGTGGTCGTGTTAAAAAAGAGTCAGCAAAAGATATTATCAAGGTTAGTGATGACACATTAATACAGTGGATTAATGACAATAATATTGTACAAATAGCCTCAAGCTGGGTCTCTGGCACGAGTATTAATTGGAGAGAGATATACACAGGTGTATTACCTAAGAGTATAAGCCTACCCACTTATCCCTTTGAGCGGCAGCGCTATTGGTTTCCCGATGCGATTGATAAGTCTGAATCATCGAAAAAACCAATAACCGATGACAATACCACACAATATACCTTGCCTGATGATCTTCACCGTTATAAAGAAGTGTGGCGTAATCAGGTGCTAACAGTATCTGGTTATGCTGACAATGTATGCATGATTGATTTTTCCAGAAATAAACAAGATGGTGAAACACTAAAATCTATTTTAACTAAACAATGCAATAACTATGAATATATAAGGGTTGATCGGTCGACTGATTTTTTTATTAACCCAGATAATGTTGGTTTACGTGAAGATAATTTAAATGATTATATTGATTTTTTTTCATCACTGAGGCTATCTGATAGCTCGCGAACTCTTATAATTAGTTTTCGTTGGTTTGAAGAGGGTGATATTAATGATAATAGTGGTTTGCTATGTATTCAACGAATGCTAAGTGCTATTAAGCAAACACATTGTAAAGTGAGTCAATTAATAATGGTCGCCCCCTGGGAAGAGGATAAGCTATCATCTTGCTTTAATTTCAGCTGGATTGGCTTTCGGCAATCTCTAGCAATGGTAATGCCTGAGATACAAACCGGTTTACTCTATAGCGATAAAAAAGTAGATGCTGATATACTTTGGCAAGAATGCCAGAAAATGGATATTACACGATACTCTAAAGGTATTCGTTATAATGCAACTGTTGAGGTTATTGAAAAAAATACCACCACAGATAAAGATAACACGTCGTCTCAATTAGGCTTTATTAGCGGTGGGTGTTATTTAATTGTAGGTGGTTGTGGAGCATTGGGCTATCAAGTAGCTCATTATTTAGCGGTTAATTACCATTGCAATCTTGTATTAATTGGTCGTAGAGAAGAAGACAAACGTATTACCCAACAAGTAGATACATTAAAAAATGTAGGTGCATTAACTGTTAACTACTACAGTGTTGATGTGGGCGATATTAATAAACTCAATGTTGTTATTGCTAAAGTTACCGCTCAAAAGCAGCGTATTAATGGCATTATTCATAGTGCCGGTGTATATGATAGCCGCGCTTTTTATTCAATCGATAGCGATGCCTTCTTAAGTAATATCGAGAGTAAAATAGCGGGCACAATAAATATTGATCAAGCAACCGCAGATCTGAATATAGACTTTGTCTGCTATTTTTCTTCTATTGCCGCAATATTGGGTGATTTTGGTAACGGTGGTTACGGTGCTGCTAATCGTTTTCAAATGGCCTATGGTGACTACAGAAAGAATTTAGTTAAAACCGGCCAACGTCAAGGCGCAACCTATGTTATTAACTGGCCTCTATGGCGCGATGGTGGCATGGCCATTAGTGATAGCGATTCGGCGACTCATCACTATTTATTAAGTAGCGGACAGCGGTATTTAAATACCGCAGAAGGTATGGCGATACTGGATTATATTGTATCTAATCATAGTAGCCAGCAGTTAGTCTTAACAGGTGATAAGCATGCAATCGATGCCTTTTTAACACAATCTTACAACAACGATAGTGAGTTATTATTAGCGCCTAACACGCCTGATGCAGCACCAGCCAGTAGTCAACTAACGGGTGAGCAACTACTACCACGTCTGAAGCAAGATATTAGAGCATTTTCTGCAAAAATTTTAAAAATAGAAGAAGCCGATATTGAGAACGAAGAACATTTTAATGATTACGGTTTTGATTCTATCGCCTTTGTTGAATTGTCTAAATCCTTAACGTTACATTGTCATACTAAAATAACCCCGTCTGTATTTTATAGCTATGGAAGTGTCAATGCGCTATGTGAATACTTAGTGACCCGATATGGCAGTGAATTATCATCAGTGTATTCACAAGCTATACCTGCCGCTACAATTCATAAGCCTGAAATATCATCTAAAGATGCGATAAATAACGAGGCCTCAACTACTGAAAATACCAACAGGGTAACAACGCCACTAAAAACAGATAATACAGATATTGCCATTATAGGTGTCTCGGGGAAATTTCCCGGTGCAGACACTATTGAAGACTTTTGGCATTTACAACTTGCCGGTACACAAATTGTTCAGCCAATACAGCAAACGGATTCTGTTGAGTCTTATCGAAAAGATTATTTAGCAGATAAAACTGCGGGTTTGGTCGCTGGTGTTGGTGAGTTTGACCCATTATTTTTTGAACTCTCACCTGCTGAAGCACTTCAAATAGACCCTCGGCAACGGCTATTACTACAGGCATGCTGGCATGCACTAGAAGATGCAGGTTATGCTGGTGAGGCAATTAAAGATACGCGCTGTGGTGTTTTTGTTGGTGTAGAAGAGGGCGATTATAATCAACTGCTGGAAGCGTCTGACGATAATCTATTAACGGGCCATCACAATGGCATATTAGCGGCAAGAATTTCGTATTTTTTAAATTTATCTGGCCCTAATATTGCGCTAAATACGGCATGTTCTTCCGGTTTAGTCGCCCTTCATTACGCTTGTCAATCATTGATGAGTGATGAATGCGAAACGGCGTTAGTGGGTTCGGTGAATACACTGTTAACATCAAATATGCATGAGCAACTTAGCCGTATGGGTATGTTGTCAGCATCGGGTCAATGTCATAGCTTTGATGAAGCCGCTGACGGCATGATTCCAAGCGAGGCCGTATGCACCTTGATGCTCAAACCCTTATCACTGGCTATGCGTGATGGAGATAATATTCAGGGAGTAATACGCGCTAGCGGGATTAATTACGATGGCCGAACCAGTGGTATTACGGCACCTAATGGTCGCTCACAAATAGAATTAATTAATAATATTTATACCAAATACGCGATCGACAAAACTGATATTGGTTATGTCTTAACTCATGGTACAGGTACTAAACTGGGTGATCCTGTTGAAATCAATGCACTCATAGAGGCATTTGCTGATAACAATAAGAGTGCATATTGTGCATTAGGTGCCAGTAAAGCTAATATTGGTCATACGTTAGCAGCTTCTGGTTTAGTGAGTATTTGCAGTGCATTGATGAGTTTTAAGCATAAAACTATCCCACCTATTGCCGGGTTTCATCAACTTAACCCGCATATCGAATTAGATAATAGTCCTTTTTATATTAATAAAACCCCTAGGCCATGGCATGTTGAATTATCCAAACAACGCATGGCAAGCGTTAGTGCATTCGGCATGAGTGGCACCAATGCTCATGTTGTTCTCGAAGAATATAATCTCCCAGAAAATAATCATAGCAACCGTGTTATCTATCCTCACATATGGGTTTTCTCTGCTAGGGATAATTCTGCATTACAGACAATTATCGATAATGTTTATCAATATTTAATGCAACAAGAGCACGATGTTACTGATGCTATTGCTTATACCTTACAAGTAGGGCGAAAGCATATGAGTAATAGAGTTGCGTTTGTTGTAATGTCTATAGATGATGCTATTCAAAAATTACAGTTGTTTATTCGTGGTGAAATTAAAAATAATAATATTTTTTCAAGTGACGGAAAAATAAATAAACTCAATATTAATGATCTTGATGAGCATGATTACATCACTTATAACGCTGACAATCGAGCGGATAAAGTATCTGTTGAGCAATGTGAGGTTATAGCAAAACACTGGTCGCAGGGAGGTAATGTTAACTGGCAAAATATCTATAGTAATGTTCAAAAACCTAATCGTATCTCTTTACCTTTGTATCCATTTTCAAAAACTATCTTTTGGCCAAAAAATAAAACACCAACCATTAATGATCCAAAAAAATTGATTGATAAACTACATCCACTATTGCACCAACGTTTAATACTGGAAACAGGTTATCGCTTTAGTACAATGTTGCAAGGTAATGAGTTTTATTTACGTGACCATAATATCAATGGCGAGCTAATATTACCCGGTGCAGCAATACTTGAAATGGTAAGAATTGCAGCTGTTAATGCACTAGCATTAGAGCCCAATAACTTAAGTGATCGTGTGGCTCTTAGCGATGTGGTCTGGCTTAAGCCAATTATTGTAAATAAAGGCAATAGCCCATTTACGATAATCATTGATCTAGATAATATAACCGATAAATCTATTCATTACAGTATCTTTTCATGGTTAGATGCTAGTAATAAAAAAACCATCTACAGCGAAGGTTATATTAACCCTGTTGAAAAGTATAATCTTCTCAATCAACATAAAAACATAGATCTAGTAGCTACCCAATCTATTTGCAATGTACCTGTTAATATCCCCGCATTATATGCTACGTTTCAGCAGTATGGTCTTAATTATGGTGCTAGTTTTAAAACTATTCGCTCTTTATCTGTTAATAGCGCTAAAAATAAAGCCTTAGTCGAGGTTGATTGTGTAGAACATAGCAGTAAATCGTTTGATGCTATAGCCACTTTTGAGATGCATCCTGGATTGTTAGACGGTATTTTTCAAGGGTGTGCCGGATTATTTAATGTCAATACATCGTTACTACCCTTTGCTGTTGATTCGCTAACCTTGTTTCAACCTGTCACACAACATGTATTTGGCTATATTGAAAAAATACAAACAGATAACGATATTGCACGTTTCAATATCACTATAGTCGATACGATGGGAACCATTTGTGCCCTCATTAAAGGATTTAGTCTAAAACTGATTAATACGAAAAAAAATCACAAAATAGCATTGTTTAGCCATTTTTGGGAAAAGATAACAATACCTGAAAGCACGCACACACACAGTTTTAACATGGTTCACCAAGAACAGCGACCTATTGTGATATTTTTTTCTGCATCAGCACAGCCTATAGTCAAAAGGCTTGAAAGGGTGTTACAAAAAAATAAACTAACCTTTAGTGAGCCTTCACGACCAGTACATTGTGTGTTATTGACGGCCGATATTCATACAGTAAATAGCAATAATTTGCCGATAGAGCATAATGTTCAGCAACAGTTATTGGATAATCATGTGTTTAATAAAGCGCATGAAATATATTTTCTTGATGAAAAACCATCGCTGACAACTAATAATCTATCTGTTGATTCTTCCTCGCTGGCACTTTTCACTATAATAAAATTCTTAGAGAAAAATGGGCTAGCTGGTAATACACAAAAACTTAAAGTCATTACCGTTAATCAACAATCTATTAAACCCTATGAAAAAGCACCTTATAGTACTGATTTATATGGGTTAGCAATGGTTATTGCAAAAGAATACCCTAAACTTAACACTCATTGTATCGATATCGACAGACATGCAAATGATGATGCTATTGGCTTATTGGTTAATTACATTTCTGATAATGGCAGGGCTGTTTGTATTCGTGAAAATTCAATATATTACCGTGCGCTCGCACCGGTAGAATTATCAGCTGCTGCCGGTTTTACCAAAAGCCGTTTTCGCCATCAAGGTGTTTATTTAATTTTAGGTGGCGCAGGTGGTATTGGTGCAACAACAGCACTGTATCTAGCAAAAACATTTTCAGCTACCCTTGCCCTTGTTGGGCGATCAGCAATTGATGATAATAAAAAGAATTTACTAACGGCTATTAAAGATGCCGGTGGAACGGCTGAGTATTTTCAAGCTGATGGCAGTAATACGAAGCAGCTGCATGTAATAGTTAATAAAATTAAGCAGCAATACGGTGCCCTTAACGGTGTTATTCATTCTGCTATGGTATTAGCCGATAATGCTATATTCAGTATGGATTCACAGCGTTTTATACAGGCACTGCAACCTAAAATAGATGCAAGCATTGCATTATATGAAGCCGTTAAATGTGAGTCATTAGATTTTTTGTTGTTTTTTTCTTCCTGTCAATCTGAGCTAGGTAATGCCGGGCAAGCAAATTATGCGGCTGGTGGTACATTTAAAGATTATTATGCACACTATCTTTCTCAAATAGCATTGTTTCCAGTTAAAGTGATTAATTGGGGATATTGGGGTGAAACCGGTGTTGCTGCAACGCCAGAATACCAACAACGACTGGCCAATATGGGTATTTATTCGGTCACCAGTGATACAGGTATGTTGGCTATAGAGCAATTATTAAGTGCTGATTTACATAGTGTGTATGCCGTTAATGCTAGTAAAGCATTTTTGGCAAATGATATGAATGTCAATTTTAAGTACTCTCTGATTCATTCACCTTTATTACACCCATCAACATTACTCCCGGTGAGTATTGGTAATCACATAAACGATGATATAGATGAGTCTGTATCTACTACGACACTGGTTAATCATATTGTTAAAAGTATTATTGATCAAAAAACACCAAGTAGCAAAATAACTTTGCTCGAAATAGATGCCTCTAAAGGTGATACAACAACTAAATTATTAAATGCACTATCACCCTATAGTGAATATATTCGCTATATTTATACAGATGCATCGAGTGATCATATTGCCCGTAGTCGTGTAAACTTTAATGCCTATCAGAATTTTATGGAGTTTAATGTTTTAGATATCGCTCATAAAATAGATAACAAGCATATTGTTGCAGAGCCTGTCGATTTTATTATTGCAAATAATGCAGGTGCTAGTGAAGAAAACGTGAGTCAAAAAAATAATTTTCTATTAACAAGAGCTAGGTCGCTGTTGTGCTCAGGTGGTTTTTTAATAGTGAATGCACAAAAAACTATTCAGGGTGAATCTAAAATAAATACGCTATCGCAAGAAAATCAATGGCATTACGATTTATCATTGGCAGGTTTTTTTAATACAGTTATTGCCAATAATTTAGAGGATGGCTGCGAAAAATACGTAATTGCTGCGCAAAAAAATGCCTTTATATTGACGGCAACAAATACTAATGTGCTTGATCATAATGAAAACAATAGTAAAGCTAATAGTGAAAATAGTAATACAATCAATCGTGCAACAATTGCAGATGGCAAGGTTGTCAGTGTTGAAAAAAGTAATGCTGTCAATGACCTTCAAGAAAAAATTATAACTATTATTGGCGATGTGTTAAATATTCAAGTGGAAGATGTTGATACTGAAATACCTTTCTCGGAGTATGGTATTGATTCAATATTGTCAGTGCGTGTTATCAATACTATTAACGATAAAATTCACAGTAACCTTAGAAGTATCGATCTATTTAATTACACAACTATTGATGAACTGGTGAGTTATATTAATGCTACATGGGGCGGGCAGATAAAGGATACAACGTTTGCTGCTATGACAGCTAGTGATGCCATTGACGATAACAATTCACAGACCAGTAATACGGTATCTGATACAACACATATTCTGTTATCTATATTAGCGTCTAGTTTACAGTTGGATATATCTGATTTTGATAATGAGACACCTTTTTCAGAATACGGTGTTGATTCAATATTAGCTGTGCGTATTATAAATCGTCTTAACGATGAGCTAAACGTTACATTACGTACTATTGATCTATTTAATTATACAACTGTTATGAGTTTGTCTGATCATATTCGTGCTTTGGGCAGTGTTAATAATACAGTAGTCTCTTCGGGTATTGATGAAGTTACAACATCGGCTAAGGTTTCACATCAGGTTATATCACATACTATGACTAATGAGCCTGTTTCTCACAGCGCTATTGTTCAACCCTCTGTTTCTCAAGACTATATTTCTCAAACCGATAGGCCTCAAACCAATACCTCTCAAACCCATCATTCACCGCCTATGGTGGCTTCATCAGAAGTATCCTCATCATTAGGGGATCACACTGCTGTGTTATCTGTCGATGATGATACTGCCCAATTACCCACACAATCGATAACAGACATTGCCATTATAGGAATATCTGCCCGTTACCCCGGTGCTGATAACATGGAGAGTTTCTGGGAAAACATATCGCAAGGTCACAATGCCATTACCGATATCAGTGAAACACGCTGGAAGAATACAGGCGTGTATCACCCCGATAGAGAGCTATCTGGAAAAACCTACAGTAAGTGGGCAGGGGTGCTGAGCAATATAGATCGTTTCGATGCGAGCTTTTTTAATATATCACCGCGCGAAGCACAGTTGATGGACCCACAACAGCGCATTTTTTTAACCCAAGCATGGAAAGCGCTCGAAGATGCAGGTTATGCAGCTACTGCCAGTGGTAGCCGTTGTGGTGTTTTTGTAGGTAGTGGCTGGAATGACTATGAGCGTGAGTTAGCCGCCGCCGGTATCACTGAAGCCTATGGGTTTACCGGTATATCGCACTCCATTTTAGCATCGCGTATCGCCTATTATTTAAACTTAAAAGGTCCTAGTATTGCAATTGATACAGCCTGCTCATCTTCGCTAGTGGCACTACACCTTGCCTGTGAAAGCCTGCATTCAGGTACATCTGAAATAGCCTTAGCCGGTGGTGTTTGTCTACTGACCACGCCGAACTTTCACTGTTTAGCCAGCAGAGCCGGTATGCTCTCCGCAACGGGACAATGCCATACTTTCGATAAAGCCGCCGATGGCTTTGTACCAGCAGAGGGTGCAGGTGTTGTCGTGCTAAAACCATTAGCCGCAGCACGTGCCGATGGCGACCATATCTATGGTGTTGTTAAAGGTTCTGGTATTAATCAAGATGGTAAAACCAATGGGATCACCGCACCTAATGGCCCGTCACAAACAGCACTAGAGCGTGATGTTTATGATAAATACGATATTGATCCTAATACTATCAGCTATATTGAAACACACGGCACTGGGACTACACTAGGTGATCCAATAGAGATAGCAGCACTCACCGATGCTTTTCATTCTTATGGTAAATCAAAAGCTAATAGTTGTGCACTGGGTTCTGTTAAAACTAATATTGGACACACATTAACAGCAGCAGGTATCGCTGGTGTTATTAAGGTTTTGCAGGCATTTAGATATAAAAAATTGCCGCCTTCGTTACACTACCAACAAAAAAACACACATATCGATTTAGACAATAGCCCATTTTATATCAATACTGACTTACGTGATTGGGATCATCCTGCAAATTCTCTGCGTCGTGCGGCTGTTAACTCCTTTGGTTTTAGTGGAACTAATTCACATGTGGTATTAGAAGAGTATGGCGAGAGCAGTGCCTGCAACATGATAACTCATCCGCCACATCATCCTTTGTTAAATAAGCCTTTGCTTATTGCGTTGTCTGCAAAAAAATCCAAGCTGTTACCTATAATGGCTGCCCAATTGAAAACCTACATTAAAACTCTCAATTCTGACAGCCGAGAAAGCATACTTAACTTATCGTATAGTTTGTTGTGTCTGCGCACATCAATGCCTGAACGCTTAGTGTTTGTAGGCGATAGTTTAGAAGATATAAATCATAAAGTAGATAAATTTTTACAGGCAAAAGATGTAACAGATAATGCTGGCGAACAATGGTTTATGAATACGCACTCTGCTCGTGAGGCTGTTGTTTCTGATTCCAAGCTGAGATCAGCTGTTGAGCGCTGGTTGCGTGGCAATGTTAATGACTTGGCGTTACTGTGGATCAATGGCGGCGATATCAATTGGCGCTTTGTCTTTAGTCATATGATTGATGTGGATCATAAATGCTATAAAAATTTGCGTCTTCCTGAATACCCTTTTGATGAAAAACCCTACTGGTATACAGATTTTATACGCAAAAAAGAACAGGCCAATCAAGCTGAAAAAATAATGTCTGCTACAAACACGCAGTCTGTTGGCGAATTAAATGACAATGCTAATAGTGTTAATTATGAACTTGCCAAAAAAACAGTAAGTTTATCTGAGTTAACAAAAGCGCATAAAGAAAATAAATATATGACTGATGTGGTGTTAAATAAACATTATACGAAGCTAACCGTCACAGATATCGCGGATACAACAACAGTTGATACGGTCAAAAAAATCACAGGAGAAGGTATGGGTTTAATATCTATTCGGCAGCTACTGTGTAAGCAATTAGCTGATGTTCTTTTTACGGATGTTAATGATGTTAATATCGATGAGAAATTTATTGATTTAGGTGTTGACTCAATCATGGCTGTTGAATGGGTTAAAACGATCAATAACACTTTTTCTATAACACTGAATGAAACTATTCTTTATGAATATGCGACAATCAATTTGTTGGCCCAATATATTGTAGAGAATGAATCGCTCTCTATAGTATTGCCCACCAGTGAGAATTATACAGATAGCGATGATGTTACCATTGATAAATCAACTGACGAAGAGACTATAAACTGGCAGATGAAAGTAATCACTGTATTACAACAGGCTCTGGCAGAAGTGCTGTATCTTGATGATAATGAAATCAACAACGATGAAAAATTTATAGAGTTAGGTTTGGATTCTATTACTGCGGTAGAATGGATTAAGCGCATTAATAAAGAGCTCGGTTGTACTATAGAGCCTGCTTTGATTTATGACTACTCTACGCTTAACTTATTGTCTCACTATATTACACAGCATGAAGAACATAAAAAAAATACCCTGATAAATGATATGTCAGTAATATCTAACCCAATAAATACACAACAAGCTAATGTATCGATTAATCATGAAGGCGACGCAATAGTAGATGCGTCTCTTCATGATGATAAAGACTTAAACACTATTACTCATACATTAACCCATCTACTTGCTAATGTTCTCTACTTGGATATAGAAGAAATTAACGATACTGATAAATTTATTGATTTAGGTGTGGACTCTATTGTTGGTGTTGAATGGCTTAAACAGGTTAAAAAAACATTCTCGTTAGAACTTGAGGCGACTATTCTTTATGACTGCACCTCTATTAATGATTTTGCAGCCTATTTATTGCCATTGTTAGACAATAAATATTCCGATAAACATAATACACTGAACATTGAGAGCAACACTCAGCCACAGAGTTATACCAAGGATAAAAATTATAATAATACTCAGCGTGTTGATAAAGATACTGCAAAAAAAGATAAAATCACATTAAATAAACTCTCGCGATCAAGAGCCGCTCAATATTCTCCTGCACCAGAAATGCTAAATTTGCGTTCACTCGATAGAAAAAACACAGAGTCGCACCGGCATACGCTTATTGATAGTGCAAATCGTGCAGAAAATCAAGATACCCATAATAGGGCCGCCAAGAAAGCAAGTACTATAACAACAAATATCCCTAACAATGATTATGCTATAAAAGAGACTGATGTCGCTATTGTTGGCCTGTCGGGTAAATTTTCGAAAGCTGATAATGTTGATGAGTTCTGGGATATTATTGCCAACGGCATCAGTGCTATTGATGAAGTACCAGCTTCTCGCTGGAATATTAATTCGTATTTCGACAGTGATCCTATGGCAGAGGGTAAAACCTATAGCCGCTGGTTAGGTGCAATCAATAATGTCGATTGTTTTGATGCTGATTTTTTCGGCATTTCACCACGTGAAGCAGAGCATATGGATCCGCAGCAACGGTTGTTTCTCGAAGAGGCATGGCGCTCTATTGAGGATGCAGGTTATGCGGCTGATTCATTGTCTGATCAACGTTGTGGCGTTTTTGTTGGTGTGGGGCAGGGTGATTATTATAGCCACTTGCGGGCTCACAATATCGCACCTGATGCCTATACCTTAATGGGTATGAATTCTGCCATTCTTGCCTCGCGTATTTCCTATTTATTAAATTTAAAAGGCGCTAGCCTCTCGGTAGATACCGCGTGTTCATCGTCTTTAGTGGCAATACATAAAGCAGTTGAAAGCTTACTTAGCAATGAAAATGACATTGCATTAGCCGGTGGTGTTTACATTTCTACCACTCCAGAAATGCTCATTATGACGAGTAAATCCAATATGCTATCGGCAGATGGTCAATGCAAAGCATTTGATGCCGGTGCTAATGGCTTTGTTATGGGCGAAGGTGTTGGTGTACTTGTGTTAAAGCGTCTTAGTGATGCGGTGCACGATAACGATAATATTTATGGCGTTATTGCCGGTAGCGGTATTAATCAGGATGGTTCAACCAATGGTATTACAGCACCTAGTAGCCAGGCACAATCACAGCTACAACAACAGGTGTACACCAGATTTGCTATTAATCCACAATGGGTTCAGTTAGTCGAGGCACACGGAACAGGCACTAAGCTCGGTGACCCGATAGAAGTTAAAGCCTTAAAGGACGCCTATGAGAAAGTACGTCCGGTATCGAGTCATGTAAGCCCCAATAGTTGTGCGCTGGGCTCAGTGAAAACCAATATCGGACATACCTTGACCGCCGCAGGTGTTGCCAGTGTCATTAAAGTTGTACAGTCAATGCGTCATGAAAAACTGCCACCATCAATCCACTATACAAATAAAAATGAACATATTGATTTTTTAGGTAGCCCTTTTTATGTCAATACTGAACTTAAGTCTTGGCCTTTGAGAAACACTCAACCACGCTGGGCGACGGTAAGCTCTTTCGGGTTCAGTGGCACTAATGCCTTTGTCGCGATACGTGATCATTTACCGGCGAGCGTGGTTGATAAATCAATAAATGCTAAGCATGCCAACATCATCGTTTTATCAGCTAAAAATAGCGATCAATTACTGATGGCGGCAAAGAACTTAGCGACATTTATCAGTCGCTACCATGATAATTTTAACCGGCATGATGATAATAACTATTATGTCGATTTTCAGGCTATGGCATATACATTACAAATAGGGCGGCAGGCATTTTCATACCGTCTTGCGGTTGTTTGTGAAAATACAGAGCAGCTTTATCAGCAGTTACAGTATTTCTTAAAGGCACCTGTGGCAGCTAGTAATCCTGATCAAGGGCTCTACTATGGTGAATGTACAGCACAAATGACGCAACATTCTATTTCTATGTCCTGGGCATTAACGGCATTATCTCAATTAGCAACAAACTGGGTTGCAGGTGAAGCTATTCAATGGCAACAACTCTATGGCGATAGTTCCCCTCAACGTATGTCTTTGCCAACATACCCTTTTACGTCAGAGCGCTATTGGCTGCCCAATGATAACTCGGGTGAAGAAAACCTATTGCCGAATGATATTTACACCCACGACGAGCACTGGCAGTTAGTACCGGCTGAATATAATCCAGCTGCGCCTACTGGCAATTTATGCATCATTGATTTTACCTCAGCGGTAATTAATGCTGATGAGCTAGCTGAAACCATTAAGAACACTGATGCAACAGTGGATTACCGCCCCGTTTATAGTAGTGATATAGCGGCATTGCACAATAGCACTACGGATTCAATTAACCACTTAGTGGACACTTGTAGTGATTTTTTCACAACATTTTTCTCTGCGCTTAACACCCAGTCGCAGCAACAAACACTCTGTGTTATTTATCGCTGGAGCTTCGACAATAGACAAGCTAGTAATCAAAATTTACTGATTGTGCAGCAATTATTGAGTGCGATTAAAATTACAGACTGTAGTGTTAATTATTTACTGTTGGTTAGCCCCTGGGAAAATAATTCACTTGCCTCCTGTTTTAACCACAGCCTTATTGGGTTTAGGCAATCACTAGCGATCACCATGCCAACATTGCAAACAACGTTGCTCTATAGTGAACGCGAGTTGAGCTATCGGCAATTATGGGATGCATGTTGGCAGGGAGGTATTATTCGCTATAGCGAAAAAGAGCGTTACCAGTTAACAATTACAACACACAGTGAACCTACTATTATCTCGACTAAAAATACAATACAACATAGATTTAAACGCGAGGGTGTCTATGTCATTGTGGGTGGCATGGGGGCATTAGGGCGTGTGCTGGCCCACTACTTGGCGAAAAATTACCAAAGCCATCTTGTTATTGTAGGTCGACGTAGTGAAAATGCTAAGGTGTCCGCTGAGCTTGCACAATTACACAAAAGCGGCGCATTATCCGCAATTTATTATCAAGCAGATATTACAGCGTTAGATATTTTTGAATCTGTGATTAGCCAAGTGATTTCTCGTTTAGGCCATATCAATGGTGTTTTTCACAGTGCAGGTGTTTACGATGATACGCCATTTTATCAAAAAGACTCCCAAGCATTTCATTCTGCGCTAGACAGTAAAATAGCCGGATCAATTAATATTGATCGAGCAACTCAACACCTGACACTTGATTTTATGGTGTACTTTTCATCGACCTCGGCAATATTAGGTGATTTTGGTAATGGTGCCTATGCGGCGGCTAATCGCTTCCAAATGGCTTTTGGTGATTATCGAGAATCCCTACGTAAAACCCGTCAACGTCATGGGCAAACCTATGTTATTAATTGGCCTCTCTGGCGCGCTGAGGGAATGGCTGTTGGTGATACTAAAACATTAGATAATTATCTATTTAGCAGTGGCCAGCGTTATTTAGAAGCTACTGAGGGTATGGCACTACTAACGGCAATTATTAGTAATGACAAAGTACAATCTATTATTACCGCAGGTAATAAATCAACAATTGAAACCTTTTTAAGCTCGATTTATCAGCGCCCACGCCCTGTATTTGATAACCCTATTTATACCTCTGCTCAGACTGCTGCTGATACTACTGTGCCAGCGACAGCACCTCTGGTATCGTCAATACAGAATGACCAGTCGCTATTACTATCACTTGTTGAAGGTGATATTGAACGTGCAATTAAAAATACATTAAAGATCAAACGCGATACATTAGATAATCACTGTAATTTTGCCGAATTTGGATTCGATTCTATATCGCTAATGGAGCTGGCACATAAACTTTCTACCTTATTATCCATTGAAATTGAGGTGCCGTTATTATTTAGTTATAGCACTATTAATAGATTAACTAAATATTTACTACAAGAGTATTCACAACCGTTGCAGTCACATTACCGTGAGCATCTCCTATCTACAGTGGCACAAAATAGTAGTGTTTCTTCATTGTCTGTTGAACATACTCAGGTTGACCCAATACACGATGACAATATCAGCACTCAAGATACTGATGATGCTATTGCAGTAGTAGGACTAGCGGGTAAGTTTCCAAATGCTGAAAACACTGATGAGCTTTGGGATATTTTATACAACGCTAAAATCGCTGTGGGAGATATCCCTGATGATCGCTGGCAGTGGCAAGAATACTTTACTCAAGCTGGCGATAAAACCAATAAAATCACTACTAATCAAGGTGGTTTTCTGCCGGGAATGACAGAATTTGATCCACTATTTTTTGAAATATCTCCCAAGGAAGCCGAATTTATGGACCCACGTCAACGCCTGATGTTGCAGGCCTGTTGGCATGCCTTTGAAGATGCAGGTTACAGTCGTGAATATATGCAAGGGCGCTCATGCGGTGTTTTTGTCGGCGTAGAGGATAATGAATATTCCCAGTTGACACACCCACATGGCGATAGTCTTGCAACGGGGCGTCACAATGGTATTTTAGCTGCTAGAATTTCTTACTTTTTAAATCTAACCGGACCTAATATCTCTCTCAATACGGCATGCTCTTCCAGTCTAGTTGCACTGCACTATGCATGCCAATCAATTGCTAATAATGAGTGTGAAATGGCGTTGGCCGGCGGTGCTAATGTCCTATTAAGCCCTGCTATTTACCAAGATTTAACACGTATGGGGATGCTCTCACCCAGTGGCAACAGTTTTGTTTTCGATGAACGCGCTGATGGTATTGTACCTGGTGAGGCTGTGGCGGCTGTGGTACTTAAGCGGTTATCAGCTGCCGAGCGTGATGGCGATTCTATTTATGGGGTGATCAAAGGCTCGGGTGTTAATTACGATGGAAAAACAAATGGTATAACCGCTCCTAGTGGCCTTTCACAAAAAGCTCTGTTAGAGAATGTTTATCAACGTGCAGGTATTAACGTTGGCGATGTAAGCTACATACTCGCCCATGGAACGGCAACAACTCTAGGTGATCCGATTGAAGTCGATGCTTTGTCGCAGGTTTTTTCAACGACTGCTGAGCCTTGTGCGCTAGGTTCAGTAAAAGCGAATTTAGGGCATACTTTTGCCGCTTCAGGGCTGGTGAGTTTTATTAGTATTTTAATGGCGATGAAACATCAAGTGATCCCGCCTGTTGCCAACCATGAGACGATAAACCCACTGATTAAGTTGGAAAATAAACGACTGTTTGTCAATAAAGAGCCTCACCCCTGGATATTGGCTGACAATAAAAAGCGCATAGCTGCACTCAGTGCATTTGGTATGAGTGGTACTAATGCGCATATAGTTGTTGAAGAGTATGTAGCGAGCGAGCCCGACACTAGCATAAGCAACTCAAACGGCAGTGTTCCTACTACCCACAGCGCAGCACAACTATTGGTTTTATCCGCCCGCGATGAAGCGCGTCTACAGGATATGGCTCAGGGGCTATACACACACCTACAGCGTCGTGAGCACGCGGCATTGGCGATGGATGATATCGCCTATACCTTGCAAGTCGGGCGTGAAGCCATGGCTGTACGCGCTGCATGGCTGGTGCGTGATCGCGACGAAGCATTGGCTAAGCTACAACACTTTATCGCCGGCGAACCTGCGGATTATTACGGGTTAAGCGAGGCCGATCAGGCGACGGTCACATTGTTTACCGCCGATGATGAGCTAAAAGTAGCGCTTGCGCAGTGGCTGGCTAAGGGCAAGTTAGCTAAGTTGGCCGAGCTATGGGTGCGTGGTGTACCGATCGATTGGTTGCAACTCTACCCGGCACCGCTACCGCGCCGCGTTAGTCTGCCGGGGTATCCCTTTGCGCGCGAACGCTATTGGGTACCTGAGAGCAACGGGGTTAGTATTGATAAAACCGGTGGTGTATTACACCCGCTAATACACGTTAATCTATCGGATTTACAGCGGCAGAGATTTTGCAGTGTACTCGATGCCAAGACCGCTTTTTTACACGACCATCAAGTGATGGGCGAGGCGATGTTACCGGGTGTGGCTCAATTGCGCATGGCTTATGAAGCGGGCAAGCGCTCCACGACCGATACGGTATTGGCGATTACTGATGTGATTTGGTCACAGCCACTACGGGTGAGTGAGCCGGTGGCCGTGGTTACCGAGCTGTATGAAGATAGCGCAACGCGTATTAGTTACGAGATTGGCAGCTACACATTAGAGCCGGGCGCTGTTAATTACGATGATTCTGTATTGATTAAACAAATGGCTTTACCGGCGACAAGCCATAGCCAAGGGGTGTTAATCGTTGGTGACCCGGGTGCGCAAACAACCCCCGAGCCACTGGATTTACCGGCACTACAAGCGCGCTGTACGCAAGTGCTCGATGGTGAGACGTGTTACCAACGCTTTAATGCACAAGGTTTAGTTTATGGTGCTAGCTTTCAGGGGTTGCAAGAGGTTTTTTATAGTGAGGTTAACAGCCTTGAGCGGGACAACAGCCTTGAGCGGGATAACAGCCCTGAGCGGGACAACAGCCCTGAGCGGGACAACAGCCCTGAGCGGGACAACAGCCCTGAGCGAAATAACAGCCCTGAGCGAAACAACAGCCCTAAACAAGCATCGATTGAAGTCTTAGCTAGTTTATCACTGCCGGCCACCTTATTAAATAAGACAGCCGACGATGGCTTTCCATTAGGGATACTCGACAGCGCGCTACAAGCTTTACTTGGTGTATCCTTAGCGCGCGGCGATACCACCGCGACGTTATTAGTGCCCTTTAGTGTAAAGCGTGTTGATTTTTATCAACCGTTACCAGCACAGGTCTATGCCTATGTTCGCCCCGCGGTGATTGACTCATCGGCGGCGTTGGCAAATACACAGTCACTGCCATTATCACTTGAGCGCTACGATATTGATGTGCTCAATGAGCACGGTCAGTGCTTAGTGAGTTTTAGTGAATTTGCCGCATTGCCATTGGTGCCTAGCACGAATGATACTATGGATGATGGCGATATTAATTATACAGTCACAGACGATTTATCTATGCCTTCTGTAGTTACAGAATCTGTAATGTCAGAGCTAAGCAACACTGTTTCAGCTACTATAGAACAGCAAACGCAAACGTATTTAAAAACACTGTTAGCCGACACACTAAAACTTGATGTAGCTCGTATTGATGCACAAGCACCACTTGAAAAATACGGCATTGATTCGATCATGATTATTACCCTGACCGAAACCTTAGAGCAACGTTTTGGTCGTCTACCTAAAACCCTCTTTTTTGAATACCAAACACTGGCAGCATTGGCGGGGTATTTTGTAGCACATCATCAAGAGGACCTAGCCCGTGTATTACCCGCAACACCGGTATCGTCAACACAATTGCCACCGATAGAACCACTGCCTTCAGCGCCGGTAGCAACCACATCTGCGCACTATAATGCGAAGAACAAGTCGGCGCCGCGTCATAAACGCCATTCATCCTCTACCGGACCATCAACACAGTCATCAACATTGTCATCAACTACGGATGAGCCCATTGCCATTATTGGCTTGAGTGGTCGCTACCCACAGGCGGCCAATTTAGCGGAATTTTGGGACAACCTGCGCGAGGGGCGCGACTGTATCGAAGAGATACCGCGTTCACGCTGGGATCACCGCGCTTACTCCGGTGATATCCCCGGCAGCCAGTGGGGGGGCTTTATCCCGGATGTCGATAAATTCGACCCGTTCTTTTTTAATATATCACCACGTGAAGCCGAAGTGATGGACCCACAAGAGCGGTTGTTTTTAGAAACCGTATGGGAAACCTTAGAAGACGCGGGCTATACCCGCGAGGCATTGCAGCGTGTCGGTGAGTCAGCACTTGGCGGTGCGGTTGGTGTTTATGTCGGAGTGATGTACGAAGAATACCAGCTCTACGGTGCTGAACAAAGTTTGCAAGGTAATCGCTTAGCCCTATCGGGCAACCCGGCCAGTATTGCCAACCGTATTTCATACTACTGTAATTTTCATGGGCCGAGTATGGCTGTCGATACTATGTGCTCTTCATCATTAACCGCCTTACATTTAGCCTGTGAGAGTATTCGCAGTGGTCAGTGCTCGCTGGCTGTTGCCGGTGGTGTTAATGTCAGTGTGCACCCGAATAAATACATAGCGCTGGGTCAGGGTAATTTTACCGCGAGTAATGGGCGTTGCCAAAGTTTTGGTGAAGGTGGTGATGGTTATGTACCGGGTGAGGGTGTGGGTGCGGCGTTATTAAAACCGCTATCGCTGGCACAGGCCGATGGCGATCATATTTACGGTGTAATTAGGGCGACGAGTTTAAACCATGGTGGTAAAACTAATGGTTACACGGTACCAAACCCGCAGGCGCAAGCTGATGTGATCGCCAGTACGCTCACCCGAGCAGGTATTGCCCCGCAGATGATCAGTTATATTGAAGCTCACGGTACAGGTACAAGCTTAGGTGACCCGATAGAGATACGGGGTTTGGCGAATGCATTTATGGGGTTAGGCAGTGACCCTGCGACACACCGGTGTGCGATTGGCTCGGCTAAATCGAATATTGGTCACTGTGAATCGGCAGCAGGTATAGCGGGTGTCAGTAAAGTGTTACTGCAAATGCAACACGGTTTATTGGTGCCCTCGATACACTCACAGACGTTAAACCCCCATATTGATTTTAGTGAAACGCCGTTTATTGTACAGCGTGAATGCGCGCCGTGGGTACGGCCTGTTGTTGAGGTTAATGGTGTTGAGTGTGAGCAGCCGCGAATAGCGGGTGTTAGTTCGTTTGGTGCAGGCGGTGCTAATGCACATATTGTGTTGGAAGAGTACCGCGCTGAAACAAAAGAGAGTGATCGTGGCAATCGAGCTGCTGCGACATTAAACACTCCGGTGGTTGTCCCGCTATCGGCGCGCAAGCCGCCAGAACTACTCGCCTATGCCCAGCGTCTGCTGGATTATCTGGTCGCCTCACAGGGTGTGTCGTTAGTTGATATCAGTCATACGTTACAAGAAGGTCGTGAGGCGTTGGCTGAGCGAGTTGCTTTTGTGGTGATGAGCAAAGCGGAGTTACAGGCCGGGCTGCGTGCATTAATTGCCGGTGAGGCGGGGTCTTATTATCGCACGGGTGGGTTGGGTATCGTTGATAGTAGTGATACACGTGTTGAGCATCACACAGCACACACATGGAGTTGTGGTGAGGCTGTTGATTGGTCGAGCCTGCGCGGGAGTGATGTAAGTATCAAACGCATCAGTTTGCCTACGTATCCTTTTTTGAAAAAACGTTTTTGGGTCCCGCTACCTGAACAAACGGCTACAGTCGCTACAGCTTCAACGTTAAATCTAACCCCAATCAGGCAAGAAACTATCGCGCATTCTCGTGAGGGCTTGGCCAACGAAAAATCACTCCATGAAACACACTTTAGTGAAACATTGTATAGCCAGATTATTGATCAATTAACTGACAGTAATCTCGATATTGATGATGCCATCGACAAACTCAATGCAACGAATGATATAGGACTATAGCAATGACAGATTTTCTTAAATATGTATTTAATGAAATTAAATGCGAACGTCTGACAAAATCTCAGGCGATGGAATTGTTGCGCCAGTTTCACAATAGTCAGACCCATAGCACTGTAGCGGCTGATTATCTGCACCCACTATTGCATCATAATATCTCTAATTTACGTCAACAAGCCTATTCTAGTCAGTTAGAGGCTAACCACCCTTACTTTCACGATCACCTCGTTAACGGAAAAAAACTACTACCTGGTGCCGCCACATTAGAAATGGCCCGCGCAGCTGGCGATGATGCATTAGCAGGAGCGGGCAAAGTGATTGGCTTGCGTGATATTATATGGATGCAACCTATTGCTGCAACGGCATCAACCATACCAGTTGCGGTAGTATTAACACCTGCCACCACTGGTGTTGAATACCGTATTTGCAACAAAGTCGGCGATGATTCTACAGCAGATAACACTACTATTGTGTATTCCCAAGGCCGTTTAGTCATTGGTGAAAAACCCGATATAACCCCTTCGGCTATTGATATTGATCGCATTATTAAGCGGTGTGATAAGTCGTTAGATAGTGATGGATGCTATAGTATATTTAACCGGCTTGGGCTATGTTATGGGGAATCTTTTCAAAGTCTACAAACACTTTATTACTCGGCCTCTGAGGCTGTGGCCCGTATTAGTTTTAACGACGAAACCGATAACTCTCACAGCATACTCATTCCCAATGTATTAGATGCTGCGCTACAAGCGACACTTGGCTTGGCTATTGCCGATAGCGATATTGATACAGAGAATAATACAATAAACCGGGATACTGATCAGTGGCAATCACTATTGCGCATTCCCTATAGCTTACAGCACATTGATATTTATGGCACATTACCGTGCTATGGCTATGCCTATGTTCGCTACAGTGATGAAGAGCATCATACCACTATTGGCTCAGCTATTGACATTGCCCCAAAAACGCTCGCCTACGATATTGATATTACAGATGACAAAGGCAATATTGTCGCCTCGCTTAAACATTTTATCGTACGTTCAAGCGCGGCTAATGCTCCTGCTCAATCAACATTAGATGTAACCAGAGACAATAGCACCCCAGTAACGTTGGCTGATAAAAAAATTAATCGAGCTGCGCTTGATAATGTATTGACGGCATCGGTTGATTGGGAATTGCACATTGTTAAAGAACACTCAAATAATCTTAAGTGGATTGAATATATAACACAAGAAATGCGCACGGCAGAATGTGTACTTATTACTGATAATAACCTGTCAGTTGATATTGTTCGCCAGCGCTATGGCGATGCACTGACATGTCTCCCAATAGTGGCAGTAGCGGATACTCTCAGCGAGAGGCTAACACAAAATTTTATTCACGTATTTAATACACTAAAATCACTACTGGAAAAAAAATCTAAAAAACCCATCAATATTGCGGTGGTATGTAGTGACTCACCCGGGCATTATACTGCTGCTATGCTGGCTGCTATGTTGCGTACGGCTTGCCTGGAGTCACCATTAGTCAGTGCAAAAGTGATTCGTTATGCTCAGCAGTTACAAGCCGATACTCTGTTCTCTCTGCTGGATCAAGAATACTTTACACCCGCTACTGTAGAAGAGCTGCGCTATAGCAGTGAGCAGCAACGCTACTGTAAAACGCTAACACCTTTTAGCCTAAATACGGTTAGTCGCACCCGCCCGAATATTGTTAAGCCTGGTGGCGTTTATTGGATTACCGGTGGTGCGGGTGGTTTAGGTAAGCTCTTTGCTGAGTATTTAGGTCGCAGTGAAAATGTTGTGGTTGTGATTAGTGGTCGTTCAATACTCGATCAACAACAGCGCCAGCAATTGCAGCAGGATTTCTTAGCTAATGCTATTGCAGTGGATTATATACAAGCTGATATCAGCTTGCCAGATGATACCGCACGTGCAGTAGCCTACATTAAACAAACCTACCATCACCTCGACGGTGTTATTCATAGTGCAGGTATTGTACGCGATGCTTATTTATTGAAAAAAACAGAAGCAGAAATAGCCGCTGTTTTTTCTCCGAAATTGTCGGGCTTGATCAATGTCGATAATGCGACCAAAGATGAACGGCTGGATTGGTTTGTGAGTTTTTCTTCGCTCAGTGGTCTTTTAGGTAATCCGGGGCAAGCCGACTATGGGGCTGCTAATGCCTTTATGGATGCCTATATGCAACAGCGTCAGCAGCGGGTCACAGCAGGGCAGTGTTATGGTAGAACACTCTCTATCAATTGGCCTCTATGGCGATCAGGGGGTATGCAAATAGATGCAGTTAGCGAAAAACTACTTAAAGAGCACTCAGGGTTAGTCCCTCTTGAAACAGCGCTAGGTTGCGAACTTTTATCTTTATTGTTAGCAAGTGATGTGACGCAGAGTATGGTTGCTGTCGGTGATATTGAAAAACTGTATCAAGTACTACTAGGGCGATCTATTACTGAGCAAACCACAGATATAACGACGATACCCGAGCCCACCGCGCCAATTAACACTCCTCCTCAGCTAATCGCCGACACAGTAGCTCATCAATTAAAAAAGATGGTATCAGCTGTACTTAAAATGGATGTTGTTGACATTGATCTAGAAACACAGATGCATGAATATGGATTTGATTCAATTAGCTTTACCCAGCTAGCGAATCACATTAATAAAACCTATCAGCTGAGTATTGCACCTACTTTGTTTTTTGAATACCCAACATTAGATGCATTAGGCCATCACCTTTGCGAACACTACGGTGAAAAAATACGAACAGATATAGAATCTCCTTTACTGGCGCGGCTAAATAATGATAATAAAGTACCTTTAAATACCGAGCCAGCAGCTATAGATGTATTGCCAACACGAGGTCAGCCTCCGCGTTTTTTAAATACGACAACTGAGCAATTCACTCACGCGCGACAACACAATAATGTAGCAGCATCACAACCGTCGCAATTACCTAAAACAGCTTTATCTAATGCACCTGAACAAACAGAGCGCGTTGCGATTGTTGGCATTAGTGGTTGTCTACCGGGGGCGAGTAGTCTTGATGAATTTTGGCAAAAAGTAGTAGCTGGCAGTGATTTAATCAGCGAAGCTCCATCATCTCGCTGGCATTGGCGCGATGGTGCTAAGAGCGATGAAAAATGGGGTGGGTTTATTGATAATATCGACACCTTTGATCCGCTATTTTTTAATATATCACCACGTGAAGCTGAATTGATGGACCCACAGCAACGCTTATTTATCCAATCTGTATGGCATGCAATTGAAGATAGTGGACATCGTGTTAGTGATTTATCCGGTACAAATACGGGTATTTTTGTTGGGGTGGCTAATAGCGATTATCAAGAAATCATGCATGCAGCCGGGACTGAATTTAATGGTCAAAGTGCGACGGGTATTGCACATTCAATGCTGGCTAACCGATTGTCGTTTCTATTAAATACTCACGGCCCCAGTGAACCTGTTGATACGGCATGTTCAAGTTCGCTAGTTGCTATTCATCGTGCGGTCGAGACAATATTACATCACAACTGTGATATGGCCATTGCCGGTGGCGTCAATGTGATTTTAACGCCGACATTAACGCGCTCTTTTAGCAATGCAGGTATGCTCAGTAGTGACGGTCGTTGCAAAACCTTTGATCAAAGCGCTAATGGTTATGTAAGAGGTGAGGGGGTTGGTGCGATTGTATTAAAGAAACTCAGCAAAGCTATTGCCGATAATAATCCTATTTATGGTCTAATCAGTGCTACTGCTGAAAATCACGGCGGCAAAGCCTCATCGCTAACCGCACCAAATCCAAAGGCACAACAAGCGTTGCTAGTGGATGCCTACAGAAAAGCGGGATTTTTGCCTAATACACTAGGTTACATTGAAGCCCATGGCACTGGTACTGCACTCGGTGACCCTATTGAAATCAACGCACTTAAAGCAGCATTTCGCACACTGTATTCAGAAAACGAATTATCAATAACACCTAACCAGTGTGGCATCTCGTCTGTAAAAACACATATTGGCCATCTTGAGACCGCAGCCGGTATTGCCGGGGTACTTAATGTGTTACTGGCGATGAAGCATAAAACATTACCGGGTAACGCGCACCTCAAACAACACAACGAGTATATTGACTTAACTGATAGTCCTTTTTATTTACTGCAACAATCACAACCGTGGAATACTTTTCTCGATAGTGATAATAACCCTCTACCTCGTCGTGCAGGTATTAGCAGCTTTGGTTTCGGTGGTAGTAATGCGCATATAGTTGTTGAAGAGTATGTAGCG
>Ga0193963_1000209_pt1 | contig 30787 bp, 34 predicted proteins | sample FB_6_MG_FD_140359 | JGI IMG/M metagenome (GOLD analysis project Ga0193963, IMG submission 140359) | Microbial mat bacterial communities from the Broadkill River, Lewes, Delaware, United States - FB_6_MG | ecosystem: Environmental > Aquatic > Freshwater > River > Microbial mats | place: USA...
GAGTAGCAAAACGAATGGCTCTCATCATACGTAATGGATCATCAGAATAAGTAATATCAGGATCTAATGGAGTTCTTATAATTTTGTTTGCCATATCATCCAATCCATTAAAAGGATCTAGCAATGCACCATAATTTGACTCATTCAAACTTAAAGCCAAAGCATTAATAGTGAAATCTCTTCTATTTTGATCGTCTGGTAAAGTACCATCTTCAACAATAGGATTTCTACTATTTTCAGTATAAGATTCTTTTCGAGCTCCAACAAATTCAATTTCTATATCGTTAAACCTCAACATTGCAGTTCCATAGGTTTTAAAAACCTGAACTTTTGGTTTATCTGGAAGTAATTGAGCAACTTTTCTAGCTAATTCAATTCCGCTACCTATTGCAACCACATCAACATCTTTAGGTGTGCCTCTTTCCAAGAAATAATCACGAACAAACCCACCTATAACATAGGTTTCAAGTTGCAATTCAACCGCTGCTTTAGAAATATATTCAAATATTGGATGTTTTAATGCATCCGTGTAAACTTTATTTTCAGCCATAAACTAATTACGAAGTACAATAATTTCGCCTTTTTCACCTAATTTTAAAATAGTAGATGATTTTTCGCATACTTCATTTCGCTGCAAATCTACAACATAGTCAACGCTATCCAAAATTGACAATTCAATTTCTTTAAAACTTTTTGGAGTTTCATTTCCACTAACATTCGCTGAAGTAGAAACTATTGGTTTTCCTAAATATGCAATAAGCTCTTTGCAAAAATCGTTTTGCACAATTCTAATAGCAACAGTATTATCACTTGCAATAACATTTTTTGCTAAGTTTTTAGGATTGTTATAAATGATAGTAGTTGGTTTTTTTGAAGCTTCCAAAAGAGTTATTACTTCTTCTGAAATGGATTCAACATATTCCCTAAGCATTTCTAAACCATCAACTAATATTATTAAGCTCTTACTTTCTGATCGTTGCTTAATATCATAAATTTTTGAAACAGCTACTTCTGATGTAGCATCGCATCCAATTCCCCATACTGTATCAGTTGGGTAGAGAATAGTTTTTTGATTTTTTAAAACCTCTAATGAATTTGTAATTTCTTTAGTTTTCATATTCATTTACCAAATATTTTATGAATTTTCATTCTTCTTAAAAAAGACAATTTCCTTTTATCAGGTACACCATTCGTTAAAATAAATTTTTCAGATGCTTCAACCATTCTTTTAGCAGAATTACCATCATGATATGGGTGGTATTGCTGAACGACTTTCTTTCTTTCAATTTTAAAATTATCTTCTTCTAAATTCGATTTAATTTTTTCAGAAAGGTTCTTGTATTCTAATGAATTGTCCCATTGAATATTTTTCGAACTACTTTTAAACGTAATCACCGGCTTATCTAATAATAAGAATTCGTATACGACAGATGATGTATCACTAATCATGATATCGGCTATCAACAAAAACTTTATAATATTTCTTTCCTCTTCAAAAATTATATTTTCATTGTTCCTTGCCAAATTCTTATAAGCTTCTATTAGTTCTTCAGCCATTAAATCATGAAATTTAAAAAGAATTAAATAATCTTTATTCTTTCCTAAATTTTGAAATTCTTCAATTAATTGAGCTGCTGAATTTAATGAAGGTGAAAAAGTTGGAGCATATAAAACAATTTTTTTTGCTTTAAACTTCTTTAGAAGTACTTCCTTTTCAGTATCATATTTATGTAGTTCTTTTCCATAAATATCAAGTTTTGGCCAACCTGTTTCAATTACATCAAAATCTTTAAACTTATTTTTTAGTTCATTAAATCTATTTGTAAAATATGGCCCTTGAGTTAAATATAAATCGAAATAATGTCGAATTCTAAAATGCCCTTTCTTCTCTCCTGCCAAACCATGAAACACCTGTACCTTAAGACCTCTTAAATAATACGGAACTTCGTTTCCAGGCACAAAAACAACATCACTTTTAAAAGCTTTAACTTTCTCCATATTTGAGGTGAAAGACTCTTTTTTAAAAGGAAACTTATGTTTTATAGGTTCTTTAACAAACCATAAATAATCGTCATTTCTTTCTTTTAAAACCTGCATTATAGGTTCTAAAATCCCAAATGCGTACGGATTCTGACAAAAAAGTACTGCTTTCAAAATCTAAACTATTTTGTTGGCATTTTGCAAATCTTCTTTAAAGTCAACCTCTATACAATTGTATTTAGAAATATCAATTGCCTTTATTTTTAAATCGTTTTCTGCAATTGCCAATTCTAAACCTTTTTCAAAATAATCATTATCTCCACAATTTTCTAATTGAGAAATAAAAGTATTCAAATCATTTGATGAAATAAAGTTAATACCAACTGCTTCACCCAACCCATTTTTAACCACTTTTGAAAGTTCAAAAACAAAATTATCTTTTAATGTATACTTCACTTCTTCTTCAGCAACACTCAACGTATTTACAGATATAAATGAATTATTCTCTTTGATATCATCTAGTAAAACACTTAGTAATTTTTCATCAAAAACAACATCTCCATTAAACCATAATATAGACTCTCCTTTGTGTTTTTTTAAAGCTTGCAATAAACTTTTTGATGTATTTGTTCTATCGAAAAAAGGGTTATACACATAGTTAACTTCAGGGAAACGCTCCATAATAAGATCCTTTTTAAATCCAACTACAGTAGTTACATCATTAATATCAAAATATTTAGAAATATTTTTAAGTTGTTTAGCCATTATACTTTCACCATCTTTTAATGGAGTTAATGGTTTTGGAAATGGATTTCCAAGTCTTGATCCTATTCCTGCTGCTAAAATGACAATTTTCAATGTATTAATATTTTAAGTTAAATTAATTATCAGCAAAAATATAACAATAAATTTTAAATACGATAGCATTTAAAAAAGGTTGATAGTTTCAAAAAAAAAGCCTCGTTAATTAACGAGGCTTTTTATATTCTATATATTCTTAAACGGCTACATCATTTTCTCTAAGCGCATCGTTTAATGACGTTTTTTTATTAGTACTTTCCTTTCTTTTTCCAATAATCATTGCGCATGGAACATTAAATTCTCCAGCAGGAAATTGTTTTTTATAACTTCCCGGTATGACAACTGATCTGGCAGGAACTCTCCCCTTCATTTCAACCGGTTTATCACCAGTAACATCAATAATTTTAGTAGATGCTGTTAAAACAACATTAGCTCCTAATACTGCTTCTTGCTCAACATGAACTCCTTCCACTACAATACAGCGTGAACCAACAAAGACATTGTCTTCAATAATTACAGGAGCAGCTTGTAAAGGTTCTAATACACCACCTATTCCAACACCACCACTTAAATGTACATTTTTACCAATTTGAGCACAACTTCCTACAGTTGCCCAAGTATCTACCATAGTACCTTCATCAACATAAGCTCCAATATTTACATAACTTGGCATTAAAATAGTACCACTTGAAATATATGCACCATGACGAGCTACGGCATGAGGGACAACTCTTATTCCTTTTTCTTTATATCCTGTTTTTAATGGAATTTTATCATGAAACTCGAAAATCCCAACTTCTTGAGTTTCCATTTTTTGAATTGGAAAATACAAAACAACACCTTTTTTCACCCATTCATTTACTTGCCAACCATCATTAACTGGTTCAGCAACACGTAATTCACCAACATCTAACAAACTAACAACTTTACGAATAGCATTTTGAGTAGTTTCTTCCTTTAATAGCTCGCGATTATCCCAAGCAGTCTCTATAATATTTCTTAATTCTTTCATTAGTATTTAATTCTGTTGACCACAAATATATAGTTTAAAAAAAATATATAATTCAAAAACCTTAAATTTGCACGAATTTATTAATTATGTTATTATTTTGGGAAGAATTTTGGCCATAGATTACGGAGTTAAGAGAACAGGAATTGCTATTACAGATGAATTGCAAATCATTGCTTCAGGGTTAACTACTGTCAATACAAAAAAAATATTTTCGTTTTTGATGGAGTATATTAAAAATGAAAATGTTGAATTATTTGTTGTTGGAGAGCCAAAACAATTAAATAATAAGGAAAGTGAAAGTGCTAAATTTATCAATCCTTTTGTTGAAAAACTTGCATTAACATTTCCTAAGATTCCAATAAAACGTGTAGATGAACGTTTTACATCTAAAATGGCATTTCAATCCATGATAGATAGTGGTTTAAAGAAAAAACAACGTCAAAACAAAGCTTTAATTGATGAAGTAAGTGCAACTATTATATTACAATCTTATCTTTCAAATAAATTATAATTTTCAATGAGTAATTCACAAAATAAAATTGAAGTATTCATTCGAAGAAAATACAGAACTGTTTTCCGAAAGTTTTTAAGTAAAAAAGATATTGCATTATTAAAGGATACTGATATAGTTATTATATCAAATAACTGTTGGGGTGGAGCACTTTACCAATGGCTTGAACGTCCTTATAACTCACCTTTTATTGGATTGGGAATTAAGGGAGATTGCTATCTGAAAATAGTTTCTAACCTAGATTATTATATGAGTCAGCCATTAACTTTTAAAACTGAAAGTAAATATCCTGACAGAAAGATAACTTATCCTTTGGGTATAATAGATGATGTAGAAATTCATTTTACACATTATAAAACAGAAGAAGAAGCTACAAAAAAATGGAATAGAAGAACATCTAGAATATTAGAAGAAAATAACAGAGATAATTTTTTCTTTAAAATTTGTGATTCATGGGATGTAGATAAAGAAATGATGGAAAAATTTCATCAATTGCCTCATAAAAATAAAATATCCTTTTCAATTCATGATTATTCTGACTTAGAATTGAAAAATCATTTCAAAATAAATCAAAGAGATAAAAAAAATAAAAACTCCATTCCAAATGGTGTAAAATTGTTCAAATTATCATTTTTGTATACAGATATAATCTACTGGCTAAAAAATAAAAAAGCTCAAAGTGCTTAATTAAATAGATTATTTCAACCAATTTCATTATTTATTTAATCTTTCGTACTTTTGCAATCCAAAAAAAAGTAAATGATATTACCAATTATAGCATATGGAGACCCTGTTTTAAGAAAAATGGGAGTTGATATTTCAAAAGATTACCCAAATCTTTCAGAATTAATAGAAAATATGAAAGAAACCATGGTAAATGCAAACGGTATTGGTTTAGCAGCTCCACAAATTGGAAAGGCTATTAGACTGTTTATTGTTGACACATCGCCATTTGAAAAAGATGAAGAGCTAGAAGAAGAAGAAAGAGCTTTTTTGGCTAATTTTAAGAAAGTATTTATCAATGCTAAAATTACAAAAGAAGAGGGTGATGAATGGGCTTTTAACGAAGGTTGTTTAAGTATTCCAGACATTAATGAAGATGTTTTTAGAGAAGAAAAGATTACCATAGAATACCTTGATGAAAATTTCGAAAAACAAACTGAAGTTTTAGACGGTTTGGCAGCAAGAGTAGTTCAACATGAATATGATCATATTGAAGGAGTTTTATTTACAGATAAAATTTCATCATTAAAAAAACGATTGATAAAGAAAAAATTAGAAAATATTTCAAAGGGAAAAGTGAACCCAAGTTATAGAATGAAATTCCCTTTATTAAAAAGAAAATAAACTTATGGATTTAAAAGATATAGTAGCAATAAACGGTAAACCAGGATTGTATGAAATTAAAGCACAATCTAAAGGTGGAATTATAGTGGAATCATTAGTTGATGGAAAAAGAATTAATATTACTGTTACTCATAATATTAGTGCTTTAAATGAAATTGCTATTTACACATATGAAGAAGAAGTTCCTTTAAGAACAATTTTAAAAACAATTGGTGAAAAGGAAAATGGTAATGAATCAATAAATCCTAAAGAAAGTGGTAAAGTTTTAACTTCATATTTTAGAGAAATTTTACCAAATTTTGATGAAGAACGTGTTTACAATTCAAACATCAAAAAAGTTTTGCAATGGTATAACTTACTAGCTTCAAAAAATTTCGATTTTGCTTCAATTGTTGAAGAAGAGGAAGAAACTGAAGAAGCTTAATCATATGAATACCCGCGAACAACAACTGCAAGCATTTGGTCGATTATTGGACATAATGGATGAATTGCGTTCAAAATGCCCGTGGGATAAAAAACAAACTTTTGAAAGTCTACGTCACCTAACCATAGAAGAAACCTATGAATTAGGTGACGCTATTCTAAACAATAACTTTCAAGAAATTAAAAAAGAATTAGGCGATGTGTTGCTGCACATTGTTTTCTACGCTAAAATTGGCTCTGAGACAAATGATTTTGACATTGCCGATGTTGCCAATAGCATTTCTGAAAAACTAATTCATCGTCACCCTCACATTTATAGCGATGTTAGTGTGAAGGACGAAGAAGAAGTTAAACAAAACTGGGAAAAGTTAAAACTAAAAGAAGGAAAAGAGTCTGTTTTAGAGGGAGTTCCTATTTCACTACCATCAATGGTGAAAGCAAACAGAATTCAGGATAAAGTTGCTGGGGTAGGTTTTGATTGGGAAAAACCCGAACAAGTTTGGGAAAAAGTTCAGGAAGAGTTAAGTGAGCTGAACGAAGAAGTTATAAATGGAAATCAAGATCAAATTGAGTCTGAATTTGGTGATGTTTTATTTTCAATGATTAACTACGCACGTTTTATCAATGTAAATCCTGAAAATGCTTTAGAACGTACTAATAAGAAATTTATACGCAGGTTTCAATATTTAGAAAAAGCCTCTAAAGAATTGGGAAAATCATTACAAGATATGTCACTTGATGAAATGGATGTTTTTTGGAATGAATCAAAAAAATTCTACAAATAATTTTTTATATTAGTGTAGATAAAATCTACTACTATGAAAATATCAGCAAACAATCCAGAAGAATATATATCAAATATTCCTGAGGATAGAATTCCATATTTCAAAAAACTACGTAGAATAATTTTAGATAATATTCCTAAAGGATTTGAAGAGCAAATGAGTTATGGCATGATTGGTTATGTTGTTCCCAAAAGTATTTATCCAAAAGGATATCATTGTGACACAAAATTACCTTTACCTTTTACAAATATTGCATCCCAGAAAAACTTTATTGCATTATATCATTCTGGTGTTTACGCAAGTAAGGAAATTTTAGATTGGTTTGTGAAAGAATACCCAAAACACTGCAAACGCAAGTTAGATATGGGTAAAAGCTGTATTCGATTTAAAAAAGCTGAAGAAATACCTTTTGATTTAATTGCTGAACTCATGCAAAAAATGACCGTTCAACAATGGATTGAATTGTATGAAAAAAATATAAAAAGATAATAAATGGGAAAAATAATTATAATTACTGGAGGAAATAAAGGGCTTGGTCTTGGTATCTCTCAAGAATATCATAGAAAAGGTTATCAAGTTATTTCAATTGCCAGAACTAAAATTGACAAACTTTATAATATTGAACAATATCAATGTGATTTAAGTAAACCTGAAACTATTGAAAACGTATGTGCTGAAATATTCAAACATTTGGATAAAGAAAGTACTACTGATTTAACTTTTATTAATAATGCTGGAGTACTTGGAACAATTAATACCTTGGAAAATCTAGAACCTTTAGACATCAGTCATACACTTCAAGTAAATTTAATTGCTCCTTTAATTCTAACTTCTCAATTCATAAAGTTATCAAAAGATTGGAATTGCAAAAAAACAGTGATAAATATATCATCTGGAGCCGCAATAAACCCTTATGAAAGCTGGTCTATGTATTGTGCTTCGAAAGCAGGAATTGACATGATGACAAAAGTAATTTCAAAGGAGCAAAAAGAATTGAAAAATGCGGTTAGTATTGTTTCTATTTATCCGGGTGTTGTAGATACTGGAATGCAATTAGAAATTAGAAATACACCAAAAGAAAATTTTAAATCTCAACAACGATTTGTTGATTTTTATGAAAAAGGCGAATTATTTACTCCGAAACAAGTCGCAGAAAAAATTTATAAATTAGATAGTTCAGGTGAACTCAAAAATGGAAGAATACTTGATGTTAGAAATGTATAAAAAAAGCAGCCAATTGGCTGCTTTTTTTATTAAATTAAGTTGAAATCAACTTTTATAATTTTTTAGCATTCTTAACCTTTTGTTTAGTTAATGCCAATTCAATAACTTCACTCATTTCAGAAACATAATTAAATGTCAATCCTTTTAAATAAGACTCTTTAATTTCTTCTACATCTTTTCTATTTTCAACAGAAAGAATTAATTCCTTAATATTTGCTCGTTTAGCTGCTAATATCTTTTCTTTAATTCCTCCAACAGGTAGTACTTTTCCTCTTAAAGTTATTTCACCAGTCATTGCCAATCTCGATTTCACTTTTCTTTGAGTAAATACAGACACTAAAGATGTTAACATTGTAATACCAGCACTTGGTCCATCTTTTGGTGTTGCTCCTTCTGGCACGTGAATATGTACTTTATATTCATCTAAAACTTTACTATCAATTCCAAAATCACTAGCATTTGCACGGATATATTCCATTGCAATGGTAGCAGATTCTTTCATTACTTTCCCTAAATTTCCAGTAATAGAAAGACCTTTTCCTTTTGAAATAATGGATTCAATAAATAAAATATCTCCACCAACACTTGTCCAGGCTAATCCTGTTACAACTCCAGCTACATCATTACTTTCATATTTATCTCGCTCTAAATGAGAAGGTCCTAGTACTTTTTCAATAGTTTCTACTGAAATTTTAGTATCATATTCCTCTTCCATTGCAATAGATTTAGCTGCAAAACGAACCATTTTGGCTATTTGCTTTTCTAAACCTCTTACTCCAGACTCACGTGTATAAGCTTCAACAATTTTTTCAAATTGTTTCTTCCCAAATTGTAAATGATCTTTTGTTAATCCATGTTCAACCAATTGTTTTGGCAATAAATGACGTTTTGCTATTTCCACTTTTTCTTCAATAGTATATCCCGAAACATTTATAATCTCCATTCTATCTCTTAAAGCCCAAGGAATAGTTGATAAACTGTTCGCTGTAGCTACAAAAAGAACTTTAGAAAGGTCATAATCTTTTTCTAAATAATTATCATAAAAAGTTGTGTTTTGCTCAGGATCTAACACCTCTAACATTGCTGAAGAAGGATCTCCATTATGGCTAGACGAAGCTAATTTATCAATCTCATCTAGTACAAATACAGGGTTCGAAGTTCCTGCCTTTTTTATATCCTTTATAATACGACCTGGCATTGCACCAATATATGTTTTTCTGTGTCCACGTATTTCAGCTTCATCACGAACCCCTCCTAATGACATACGAACGTATTTTCTTCCTAATGCTTCTGCAATAGATTTCCCTAAAGATGTTTTTCCAACACCAGGAGGTCCATATAAACAGATAATTGGAGATTTCATATCACCTTTAAGCTTTAACACAGCTAAATGCTCAATAATACGTTCTTTCACCTTTTCTAACCCAAAATGATCTCTGTCTAATATTTTTTGAGCTCTTTTTAAATCGAATTGATCTTCAGAAAATTCATTCCAAGGTAATTCTAATAATAAATCCAAATAATTACGCTGTACTGAATATTCAGCCATTTGTGGATTCATACGTTGTAAACGACCTAATTCTTTATCAAAAGTAGCCTGAACATCTTTATTCCACTTTTTAGACTTAGATTTCTCACGCATTTCTTCCAACTCTTCATCATAAGAAACCCCACCTAATTCTTCCTGAATTGTTTTCAACTGCTGATGTAAGTAATATTCACGTTGTTGTTGATCCATATCAGAACGTGTTTTAGATTGAATATCACTTCTCAATTCTAAACGCTGTAATTCAGCATCCATCTTTTTTAAAGTAAGTAAAGCTCTTTCCTTTAAATTTTTTGTTTCTAACAAACCTTGTTTTTCATCAACCTTCAAATTCATATTAGAAGAAACAAAATTTATTAAAAATGGCTTGCTTTCAATATTTTTAATTGCAAATGAAGCTTCTGAAGGTAGGTTTGGATTCTCTTTAATAATTCGAACAGCCATTTCCTTGATTGAATCTATAATTGCATCAAATTCAGGCTCATTCTCATCGCTTCTATCCTCTGGTCTCGATTTTGTTGTTGCTTGAATGTATGGTTCTTCTTGCACAAAGCTATCCACTTCAAACTGTTTTTTACCCTGAATAATAACAGTTGTATTTCCATCAGGCATTTTTAACATACGTAAAATTCGAGCTACCGTTCCAACTTTATGAATATCTTTAATTGAAGGATCTTCAACTGCCTCATTTTTTTGAGCCACAACTCCAATAATTTTATTTCCTTTATTTGCCTCTTTAATCAATTGAATTGATTTATCACGACCCGCAGTAATGGGAATTACTACACCTGGAAACAATACAGTATTACGCAATGGTAAAATTGGTAAAACCTCAGGTACATCTTCTTTATTTATCTCCTCTTCATCTTCTGGTGTCATTAATGGTATTAGATCAGCATCTTCATCTAAAATATGCTGTAATGACATATTGTCTAATTTTAAGAATTTCGAATTACTCATAGTTCATATATGGTCATTTTGTCATTCTATATTTCTCATAAAAAGAAACTTTAAATGCAAAATTATTTTATTATTCTGATTTTCAGTGTTTTATAGTTTTGATAATACTTTTATCACTTAGTAAATTTCAATTGTTATGCCAAAAAAGTTAAATAGCCCACATTTTTCAGTAATTTTAATAAAAACTGTAACAGTTTACAAATTAATGTGTCTTTTAATTAGAAATTGATTTTTGAAAATAGATATTCAACATAATAACCAACTGATTGAACATTGTAAGAAGGGTGATAAAAGCGCTCAATTTACAATTTACAAACAATACTATAAAGCTATGTATAATACAGCTTTAAGAATTGTGAATGACAGTTTTGAAGCTGAAGATATTATGCAGGAATCATTTTTATCAGCTTTTACAAAATTAGACTCTTTTAGCGGCACAGTTACATTTGGTGCTTGGTTAAAAAGAATTGTAATTAATAATAGTTTAACAGCTTTAAAAAACAATAATAAATTTAATACTGTTCCTCTGGAAAAAGTAACAGTTAAGGAAGTTCTCGAAGAAAATGTTGATTACAGTATCCTAAAGGCAAGTGATATTTTGAATAAGGTTTCACAACTAAAAAATAATTATAAAGTTGCCCTAACCTTAAATTTAATTGAAGGATATGATTATGAAGAAATAGCTGAAATAATGGATATTTCATATGAAAATAGTAGAACAACTGTATCAAGAGCAAAAAACAAATTAAGACAACTTTTATCTACATAAAAATGAAAGATAATATTGATGACATATTTAAAAATTTAGAAAATCAATTTGATATTGAAGAACCAACTATTGGGCACTTTAATAGGTTTGAAGCTAAATTAAATAAACCTGAAAAATCAAAAAATAAATTTAAACTGTATTCTTTGGTTGCAGTTGCAGCCTCAGTTCTTCTTCTTTTTGGAGTTTGGATTGGTGATAATTTTTCAAACAACGGAATGGAATTAGCTAATATTTCAACTGAAATGGGTGAAACTCAAAGTTATTTTGTTGCTGTTATTGAAAAAGAACTTCAGATCGTTGAAAATGAAAGAAACAGCAATACTGAGCAAATTATAAATGATGCTCTTTCACAAATAAATAAATTAGAAAAACAATACCGATCACTAACCTTAGAGCTCAAGGAAAGTACTGAAGACAAAAGAATTATTTACGCAATGATTTCAAATTTTCAGAAACGTATTGATGTATTGCAAAATTTGTTAACTCAAATTAAAATTATTAAAAACTCTAAATCACAGAAAAATGAAAAATATGTATAAACTATTACTCGTAATATTCCTTATACCTCTAACTATAAACGCAACTGATAGAAAAGGAAAATACACAAAAACTAAAACTCTAAATAAAGAGTATAGTGTTAGTGACAATGCAACCTTAAATGTTAGTAATAAATATGGAAATATTGTAATTACTACATGGAATGAAAATACCATTGACATAAAAGTTACTATTACAACCAATGGTAATGACGAAGCTAAAGTTGAAAGACGATTAGAGCAGATTGATGTGGATTTTGAAGGTAATTCTAATTTTGTTTCAGCCAAAACTATTATTGAAAAAAATTCAAAATCCTGGAGTTTTTGGGGGAAAAATAACAATGTGAATATGCAAATTGATTATTTAATTAAAATGCCAATAACCAATAATACCGATTTAAACAATGATTATGGAGCTATTAGCATTGATAAATTAGAAGGACGATTAAATATTAATTTGGACTATGGTAAATTACATATTGGTGAATTATTAAATTCTGAAAACAATATAAATATTGACTATACCAATAAGTCAACTATAGATTATATGAAAGATGGATATATAAATGCAGATTATTCAACACTTCATATTGAAAAATCAGGTAGAACAAAATTGAATGCAGATTATTCACATATGTCTTTTGGAATGGTTACAAACCTAGATTATAACTGTGATTATGGTGATTTAAAAATTGATGATGCAGGAAATATTGCAGGAAACAGCGATTATATGCAAACAAGCATTAATAAACTTAGAAATCGTGGGGATTTCGATTCTGATTATGGATCAATAAAAATTTATAAACTTGGTGAGAATCTAAAAAGTTTAGAAATTGAAACATCTTATGCTCAAGTTAAATTAGGTGTAAATAATACAAATTCATTCAATATTAAAGCATCATTAAGTTATGGAGGATTTAAATATGGAGATGGTTTTACATTTAATAAAGAAATCACTAAAAGCTCATCAAAATACTACGAAGGCTTTTATGGATCACCAAATTCTAATGGAAATATTAATATAAAAGCAAGTTACGGTAGTGTAACATTTATGAACAAATAAAAAAACTGATATGAAACTATTAACAAGTATTATTACATTATTAATAATTAGTACAAGTGTAAATGCACAATTTTTTACAAAAAAAATAAAAGGTAACGGCAATATAGAAACAGAAACAAGAACTGTTTCAGATTATGAAAAAATAAGTATTGCAGGCTCTTTCGATGTAAAATTATATAAAGGATCAGAAGGTGAAATAACTGTGAAAGCCGATGAGAATTTAATGGAATATATAATTACCGAAGTAAAAAAAGGTTCTTTACAAATAAAAACGAAAAAAGGGTACAACATTAGAACAAGAAAAACTATTAAAATTATGGTTCCTTTTAGCGATATTGAAGCTGTTTCTTTAGCTGGTTCAGGTGAAGTTTTTACTGAAGACACAATTGAAGCAAATGACTTAAAATTAAGTGTTGCAGGATCAGGTAATATGAAACTGGATGTTTCTTCTAAAAATTTAAAATCAAGTGTCGCAGGATCTGGAAATTTAAAATTGATGGGAGACACAAAAGAACTTAAATGTAGTGTAGCTGGATCTGGAAATATCAATAGTTTTGATTTAAAAGCTAATAAAGTAACTGTTAATGTAGCTGGTTCAGGTAATGTTAGAGTAAATGCCATTGATGAAATTCATGCAAAAACAGCAGGATCAGGAGATATTTATTATTCAGGAAATCCTGAAATTCAAAAAATAAAATCAGTAGGTTCAGGTTCTGTTAGAAAGAAAAACTAACCTTAGCTATTATATAAAAATAAAAAACCCATTGTAAACAATGGGTTTTTTATTTAAAAATTTCTATACTTTTTTGTTTCTTCAAAAACATGTTGAAATATACGTTGATCCATTTCATTCAACTCTAATCCCTTCCTTTTTAAAACCAAACTAGCTGTTTGCTCAGCCTTATTAACTTGATACGTAGTATAGCCTAATGCACCTCCCCAACTAAATGAAGGAATAAAATTTCTTGGAAAATTACTTCCATAAATATTTGCTGAAACTCCAACAACTGTTCCCGTATTAAACATTGTATTTATTGCACATTTAGAATGATCTCCCATGATTAAACCACAAAACTGTAACCCTGTTTTGGCGAATCCTTCTTTTTCATAACTCCACAACCTTACCTCAGCATAATTATTTTTTAAATTGGAATTATTAGTATCAGCACCTAAATTACACCATTCTCCTATCACAGAATTTCCTAAATAACCTTCATGCCCTTTATTTGAATAAGCCATTAGAACAGAATTTTTAACCTCACCTCCTACTGTACAAAATGGCCCAACAGTAGTAGCTCCATAAATTTTAGATCCCATTTTAACAACAGATTTATCACCTAGGCTAAAAGGACCCCTTATTAAACTACCTTCCATAACAAGCGAATCTTTTCCAATATAAATTGGACCTTCATTGGCATTTAAAATTGAAAAAAGAATTGTTGCACCTTCTTCAATAAAAATGTTTTTTTCATTGATGCATTGCACACCTTCCGGAATAGGCTCAGATTTCCTTCCTGCAGTAATCAACTCAAAATCGTCACTAATTGCCTGGTCATTTAATGAAAAAATATCCCATGTGTTTTTTATTTGAAGTAAATCAAAATTAAAATCAATTTGTTCATAATTTTCAAAATTTACTTCTTCCTGAGAATCACTTGTAAAAAAAGCTATTACTTCTTCATTTTTAAAAACAGCTTGATTTTCTTTTAGGTTTTTAATAACTTCTACTAATGCCTTAGATGGTAAATAGGAAGCATTGATCATAATATTTTGCTCCATTTCAACCATTGGGAATTTTTCTTCTAAATATTCCTCTGTAAGTGTACTTGAAGTAAAACCAAGATACTTCTCCCATTTTTCACGAATGGTTAAAATACCCACACGAATATCTGCAACAGGCTTAGTATAAGTAAATGGTAACAACGAATTTCTTACTGTACCATCAAATAAAATATAATTCATTTTTCAAAATAATTTATACAAATGTACAGCAAGTTTTTTTAGTTCTCAAACTAAATAAAACAGCCAACTATATAATATTATTTTTCTTTAAATAAGTATCTATATTGTCTGCAGTATCAAAACAAGCACTAACTGAATTTATCTCAGAACAATAACGAGAATCTATTGGGTGATTTTTACATCCAATTGTTCCCATTTCAACTGTTTCAAAATCTTTATCAATGGCAACGCATTTATTATACAATGATGCTATAGTTTCATCTGAATTTAACAATACTTCTTCTTTAGTAGCTAAAAATCCTTTAAGGTAGTTTTCTATTGCAAATTGAGAGTTTTTACAAATTGAATAGCTAACAATGTCTTCAGCAGGCTTAAACATCTCTTCCTTTGCTATTTTCAACTTATTTTGTGCTTCTTTTAAAAATGCTTCTGATCTTGATTTCATCTGTGTAATTTTTTTAATTCTATTAATTTTAAAGAATAAAATTTTATTCACTAATTATTAGACTAATACTAGTTTTAAAATCAAATTTCATGAAGAAAAAAGTGATTTTTAATCAGTCAAAAACTAGTTAATAACGACACTTAAAGGTACAAAAAAAGTGCCAAGTAATCAATACTTGGCACTTCAAAATCTACAATTTTATAAATTTTTATAAAGCTCTAATCTTTCCCACTGAACCTCAACTTCTTCTTGTGCTTGCTCAAGTAATTTTGCAGCTAATACTGCATCATCTTTCACAACTCTAGTAAAACGTGTTTCGGTATACATGAACTCACTAACAGGAGCTGCAGGCGCTTTAGAATCTAATCTAAATTTCTTTCCTTTTTTTGCTAAAGGATTAAATCTAAACAATGGCCAGTAACCTGTTTCAACCGCTTTTTCCTGATGCTTAGCACCATCTTTTAGATCGTACCCATGTTCTCCACAATGTGAATATGCAATTATTAAAGAAGGACCTGGATATGCAGCTGCCTCTTCAATAGCTTTCAATGTTTGATTGTCCTTGGCTCCCATTGCAATTTGAGCAACATATACATTTCCATATGAAACTGCCTGTAAAGCTAAACTTTTCTTAGAGGTTGTTTTACCTCCCATTGCAAACTTAGCGCTTGCTCCAAGTGGAGTTGCTTTTGACATTTGTCCACCTGTATTAGAATAAACTTCAGTATCCATTACCAATACATTGATATTTTCACCTGATGAGAATAAATGATCTAAACCACCATATCCAATATCATAAGCCCAACCGTCACCACCGAAAATCCAAACATCTTTTTTACGTAAGTATTCAGATAGGTTTCTAAGTTTTTTTGCTTCATATGTATCAATCGTATCTAAAATACCATTTAATTCAGCTATTTGATTTAGTTTTTCTTCTTTAAGAGCCTCAGTGTTTTCTTCATTCTCTAACATCTCAGAAACTAAAGTAGCACCTATTTTACTCTCTAAAGATTTCAATAAATCAACTGCTATTTCCTGTTTTTTAGATAAAGCTAATTTCATTCCCAAACCAAACTCTGCGTTATCTTCAAATAGAGAATTAGCCCAAGCTGGTCCTCTACCATCTTTATTTGTTTTATATGGTGTAGTAGGCAAGTTACCACCGTAAATAGATGAACAACCCGTTGCATTTGCAATAAGCATACTATCTCCATACAATTGAGTAACTAATTTTATATATGGCGTTTCTCCACATCCTGAACAAGCTCCAGAGAACTCAAATAAAGGTTCTAGGAATTGTGAACCTTTTACAGTTGAAGTTACTAATTCTTTTCTATCATAATCTGGTAATTCAATAAAGTAATCCCAGTTTGCATTTTCAACCTTTTCTACAGATCTAACTTCTGTTAAATTAATTGCAAATGTATTTTCAACTTCTTTACTTTCTGCTGGACAAACCTGTACACATAAATCACATCCAGTACAATCTTGAGGTGATACCTGTAACACATAGCTTTCTGTTTCTGCATTAAATGGTCTTCCTTTTGCAGGTACACGTTTCAATGTAATTGGAGCATCAATTAAATCTTCATTTGAAACTACTTTTGCTCTAATAGCTGCATGTGGACAGATAGCTACACACTTATTACATTGGGTACAAAGATCAGCATCATCCCAAACTGGAACATAATCTGCAATTCCACGTTTTTCAAATTGAGTTGTTCCCGTAGGGAAAGTTCCATCAACTGAAAATGCACTTACTGGTAATGAATCTCCATTTCCTGCTAAAATTGTTCCTAAAATCTCTCTAACAAATTCATCAGCATTATCCGTCATCATTGGTGTTAATGCATCATTATTTGTTGTATGACGAGGATATTCTACTTTTTGAAGGTTTTCTAAAGATTTATCAACTGCATTAAAGTTCATTTCTACAACTTTATCTCCTTTATGAGAGTAAGATTTTACAATTGCATCTTTAATTTTCTTAATAGCTTCATCTTTTGGAAGTACACCAGATATTGCAAAGAAACATGTTTGTAAAATTGTATTTGTACGCTTACCTAATTTAGCCTCATGAGCCACTTTGGTTGCATCAACTACATAAAACTCAACATTTTTTTCAATAATTTGATCTTGTAAAATACCTGGTAATTCAGCCCATACTTTGTATTTAGAATGAGGTGTATTCAATAAGAAAGTTCCACCTTCTTTAATATTTTTTAAGACATCATATTTATTAATAAAACTTGGTTGGTGACAAGCAATGAAGTTTGCTTTATTAATTAAGTATGAAGAATAAATTGGTTCTGGTCCGAAACGTAAATGTGATACTGTTTGTGCTCCAGCTTTTTTAGAATCATATACAAAATATCCTTGAACATAATTATCAGTTGTTTCTCCAATAATTTTAATTGAATTCTTGTTAGCTCCAACTGTACCATCAGATCCTAAACCATAGAACATACAATTAAAGGTCTCTTTATTTGTTTTAAATTCTGGATCAAAATCTAAACTAGTGTTGGTAACATCATCATTTATACCAATTGTAAAATGATTTTTAGGTGAATTATTTTCTAATTCATCATAAATTCCTTTTACCATTGCAGGCGTAAATTCTTTTGAAGAAAGACCATATCTACCTCCAACAATTGTTGGCATAGATTCACCCATTTCAACAAATGCAGAAACCACATCCATATATAAAGGTTCACCAATACTACCCGGTTCTTTTGTTCTGTCTAATACTGCAATTTTCTTAACTGTTTTAGGTAATCTTTCTAAGAAATGATAAATTGAGAATGGACGGTATAAACGCACAAATAATGCACCTACTTTTTCACCATTCGCAACCAATGTATCAATTGTTTCTGCTACTGGCCCTTCACCAGACCCCATAATAATAACAACCTTTTCTGCTTCAGGATGTCCTACATAATGGAATAAACTATATTTTCTACCTGTTTGTTTATAAAATTCATCCATAGTGTCTTGAACTATTTCAGGAACTTTTTGGTAAAATGTATTCGACGATTCACGAGCTTGGAAAAATACATCAGGATTTTGAGCTGTACCTCTAATTACAGGGTTGTCTGGATCTAATGAGCGTTTTTTATGCTTCATTACTTCCTCTTCTGGCATCATCGATTTGATAACATCGTTAGAAATAGCATCTATTTTTGAAATCTCATGAGATGTTCTAAATCCATCAAATATATTTAAAAATGGAACTCTACTTTTTAAAGTAGCCACTTGAGAAATTAAAGCAAAATCATGTGCTTCTTGTACATTTCCTGCAAATAACATTGAGAAACCAGTTGCACGAGTTGCCATAACATCAGAATGGTCACCAAATATAGATAAGGCATGTGTTGCAACTGTTCTAGCAGCAACATGAATAACTGAAGGCAATAATTCTCCAGCCATTTTATACATATTAGGTATCATTAAAAGTAATCCTTGAGAAGCCGTAAAAGTAGTTGTAAGTGCACCTCCTTGTAAAGAACCATGAACTGCTCCTGCAGCTCCTCCTTCACTTTGCATTTCTACGATTCTTGGAATATTCTCCCATATATTCTTTTTCCCTTGAGCACTGTAAACATCTACATGTTCACCCATCGGTGAAGCTGGTGTAATTGGATAAATTGCACAAACTTCGTTTGTTTTGTGAGCAATTATAGCTACCGCTTCATTGGCATCACAAATTAATTTTGAATTCTCTTCTTTCATTATACTTTATATTTACATGTTATAATTTGCAAAATGAATAGTTAATTATGGAGCATTCCACAAATTATATTATTCTACAATTCAATTAGTAAAGTAAAATTATAGGTTAAAGATTAGAGTTATAATGATATATATCAGCTAATTAGCTTCAAAAATTATTTAGAATAGATAAAAATAACATCTATAAATAATTGATTTTACGCCTATTAAAAGGTCTTAAAAAAGAATAAAAACAAAGTGTGTAACAATATTTACAAACCAAAACAACAAATATTCATCAAATTATCGTATTAATAATTTTTAATGAACCAAAATTGACATAATATTGTTAAAATAATTGATTTTTGAAGATTCCATTAAATTTTTAAAAAACTCTTAGCAAGTTAAATCCAAAATAGAAATCTCCCTTTTCCCATTGACCCGTTGTATTCGTCAAAAAACCAGCATCATACATTGGTTGAGAATTTGTAAAATGAACTTGAAATATATGCCCGCCTGTTTCTATATCGAAACCAACGGATAGAGGATTGTTAAAAAGGCTGTTTGAAGCTCTATTGAAATGATAAGCATAGTCAATATTAAACGTAACATACTTACTAATTTTATATCTTCCTCCACCTCCCAAGGCAAATTGAGTATTATCTTGAAAGTCGTTTTGAACATAATTTTCATGAAAAACAATTGGAACCAATTCCAATGACAACTCTTTATTTATTTTTCTTGAAATTATTAATTCTGATAAATAGGTAAGCCTATGTTTAAATTTATAATTTAAAAAAGTATCTCCATCAAAGGCACTATTTATTGCTAAACTATTAAAACCTACAACTGTTAGAGGAAAACCATTTTCTTTCTGATTAATTAATCTATATTTTGTAGTAAAATCATATGTTTTATTAAATGAACTCCTTGAAACCCCAAAATTTAACCAATCTGAGACTCCAAATATAAAACTAAAACGAATGGTTGACTGATCCAAACCAAACAACTCTTTTACGCCACCTTTAACAGATCCAAAACGATGTGCAATTATAAAATAAAAATCACCTTTAGAAGCCAATTTAGTAGACTCTAAATTCACAATTTTTAACCCTTTGAAAGCAGAAGTGACAGAACTATCAATCTTAACATCTGTATTTAATTCATCTAGCAAGTCATTCTGAGTATAACCTATAAACGAAATAAACAATGCGATAATAAGTAGTAATTTATTCATAGTACAAAGTTTTAGTTAGTTAATACAACACATTGATCTATTTTAATTTCTGAAAGCAATTCATCATAACCAATAAATCGTCCTTTTACAATTACATTCTTTTTCAGCATATTCAATCTATTTATTGTATCATTGAAGTAAAGATTTATAAACGAATCCAATTGCAGCATAGAATTATCAACAGAAGTTACAACTCCAGAAATTTCTAATACCTTATCTAAATATTTTTTTGATGATTTTATATTATTCATAGAAAATTCATCTAATATCTCAGCTGATGTAACAATAAATGAGGGCTTTTCAAGCTCTACATTTCTATGGCTTTTATAAATATAATTATACAATACAATAATACCTATTATAAGAAATACACCAATAAAAAATCTCTTTTTCATAATTATTATTTTTATTTTTTCTATATATTTTATACATATTAGACGATAATTTAACGTTTTTTTTACACATATACACGTCTAAAATCATTTATATGTAATTTTTCATATCTTTAAACGACTACAATTTAAAGACTAACTATAAAAATTATCAAAATGAAAAAAACTATCCTACTCTCTGCAATACTGTTAACCTTCATTTTTGGAGCTTGTTCAAATGACAGTGATGATGACATGACAACTCCACCACCACCTCCACCACCAAATAATGTAACTTATGCTAATACAGTAAAAGCTATCATTGACAGTAATTGTATAAACTGCCATGGAAACCCTCCTACAAATAATGCTCCAATGTCACTCACCACATTTGATGATGTAAAAAATTCCGTGCAAAGTAGAAGTTTGATTGTTAGAATTGAAAATGGTACAATGCCTCCTTCAGGTAGTTTATCTACATCACAAATTCAAGCAATAAAAGATTGGCAAACAGGTGGATTCCTTCAATAAAAAAAATGAAAACTATATATATATACATATTATTAATATTAACATCAAGCCTGCTAACGGCTCAAACTAAGTATTATACAAAATCTGGCAATATAGATTTTGAAGCTTCAGTTCCTTCTTTTGAAGAAGTAATAGCTAAAAATGTTGCAGTTACTTCAATTCTAAATATAGAAACAGGAGATATTGCTTCTCTAGCTTTAGTAAAAGGATTTAGGTTTAAGGTTGCCTTAATGGAAGAACATTTTAACGAGAATTATGCCGAATCAGATAGATTTCCAAAAGCAACTTTTACTGGTAAAATCACCAATTTTTCTTTCGAAAATTTAACAACTGCCCCACAGCAGTATGAATTGATTGGAACGTTAACCTTTCATGGTAAATCGGTTGAAATAAATCCAGAAATGTCAATCTATTTAGATGAAGATGTAGTTAATATATCCTCTGAATTTATTGTTAAACCAGAGAAATTCGACATTAAAATACCTAAATTAATTCGAAAAAAAGTAGCTGAAACTGTAAAAGTCACTATTAACTATGCCTTAACAAAAAAAAGTTAATAGTGACTTTTATTATTTAAACACAATTTCCATACAATCATTGATTTATTCTAAACTAATACTATCAATAATTAATTCAAATTTTTCATTCTTTTTATTCCCAATTAAAAAACTAAGCTCTTCCATAGTTTCACTTGGATAATTACTCATATTTAACTTTCTACCTCGAAACCTAGGTTCAAAATTTGACAATTGTAATTCAATCAATTGCCATTCATTATTTGTAACGAATTCTTGAATGTAAGCCTGCTGATCGAATTTACTAGTTTTAACTCTAAATTGATACTTTTTACCATCTCCTTTCAATCTAATTTTTAGCTTTTCAAACTTAGAAACGTTTAAAGCTTCAAACCGATGTCTCAAAGAAGAAAACCCTCCATTATTCTCTAATGAAACAATTCCTTTAAAAACAGCATTTCCGTTTTCATTAATACTAATTGAACCATTTGACTTTCCTCCCATCACTACATCATCAACTACTCTCCAATCATAAAGTTTACTATCCTTATTAAATTTTACAATTGTATGCTCTGTATTTAGAATTAAAGTCATTATTATAAAGTATTTAAATATTATCATTGTCTATTTTTTATACTCACCAAAAAGTTCAATAAGTTTTAATGTTCTATAATTAAAAATCTCAACCAACTTTGGTTTTACTAAAATTGGATGGAAAAACCTTCCTATAGCACCAAAAGGTACTTTATAATCTATAATATCTTCCATTTCAACACCACCTTCAACACTTTTAATAAAATGTTTATGATGCCACATGGAATAAGGTCCAAAACGCTGCTCATCAACAAAATACTTTTTTTCAACTAAATGAGTAATTTCTGTAACCCAATTCGTTTTAATTCCAAATAGTGGCGTTACAATGTACTGTATAATTTGACCGGCATACATTGATTTGTCACCTCCTGACACAACATCAAAACTCATATAATCTGGTGTGATTTCTTTCAAATTATTTGGGTTAGATAAAAAACCCCAGGCTTCATCTACAGAAATTGGTAATTTTTGTTTTGATGATAATCTATAAACAGTTCCTTTTGCACTAAACTTCATTTTAATTTTTTAAATAGGAATATGCGTTTAAACTTGTAGCAATTAACAGCCAAATAAAATAAGGAGCAATTAACCAAGATTTGGCACCTAATCCTCTACCAAAATGAAATAAATAATAACCTATTAAACAAGTCAATAAAAAAATTTCAACTAACCCAAAACCAATTTGATGTTGATTAAAAAAAATGTAATTCCAAGCTATATTTAAAACAAGTTGAATAAAAAATACTATCCAAAAAACACTAGCTGGTTTTAAATCTTTTAAATAAGCTAAGTAACCCGAAAAACAAATCATTATTATAGTCCATGCTACTCCAAACATCCAACCTGGAGGAGTCCATGGAGCTTTATTTAACTGTGCATACCAATTACTTGAAGGTCCATTATTCATTAATAAAGAACCTATTCCTAAAGCACTAAAATTAATAATTAAAAAAACAAGAAACCAAATACCTTTATGCATTAAAGTAGCTTTGTAATTTTAGTGCTCATTGGTTTTGTTAACGAATAATAAAAATCAATATAATTTCCATTTTCATCAATCAAATACTTTTGAAAATTCCATTTTACCGAACTGCTTTTAACGCCATTTACCTCTTTTTGAGTTAACCATTTGTACAACGCGTGTTGATTTTCACCTTTTACATCAACCTTTTCAGTCATTAAAAAGGTAACTCCATAATTGACTTCGCAAAAAGATTTAATAGTTGCAAGTGAACCCGGTTCCTGACCTCCAAATTGATTACACGGAATCCCAATTACAACTAATTTATCCTCATACATAGTATGTAGTTTTTGTAAATCGGCATACTGTTTTGTAAATCCACATTCGGAGGCAGTGTTCACAAAAAGTATTTTCTTTCCTTTAAATGCAGACAAATCAATTTCCTCACCATTGATATTTTTAATAGCTATATCATAAATCGATGCTTTTTGATCCATATTTTGTTTTAAATTATTTACTTGACAATATCCTGAAAAAGACACCATTAAGATAGTTAATAAGCTTGCTAATATTTTCATAATTTTAAATTTAACTTTTTGTTGTTTTGTTTTTTTATTTAAACGAAAGTTGCTTTAATGAACCTTTTACACTTTCCAAATAACGTGCTCGCGCAAATTTATGGTCCACGATTTCTTTTACCTTATAATTTTCAAAATCAGGAATCCATTTCTTAATATACTTAAAATCTGGATCAAATTTCAATTGTTGCGTGGTAGGATTGAAAACTCTAAAATAAGGCGCCGAATCACAGCCAGTTCCAGCAACCCATTGCCAATTCCCATTATTAGAAGACAATTCATAATCCATTAATTTACTCGCAAAATAAGCTTCACCCCAACGCCAATCAATTAACAAGTGCTTATTTAAAAAACTAGCAACAATCATTCTAACCCTATTTTGCATATATCCAGTTTCATTTAATTCTCTCATTCCTGCATCTACAATAGGATATCCTGTTTTACCTTCACACCACAATTTAAATTCTTTTTCATTATTTCTCCAAGGAATAAAATCATATTTAGAATTAAAATTATGATGAACTACTTTTGGAAAATGATACAATATTTGCATAAAAAATTCTCTCCAAATTAATTCATCACAATAAATTTGATTCTCTTTCAAACTATTTTTGAATAATTCCCTAACACTAATTAAACCAAACCTTAAATAAACCGAAGCATTAGAAGTCTCCATAGACGGCATATCTCTAATCTTATCATAATCACTAATAGCATCAGAATTAAATAATTTAACCTTAATATTACTTTTAAAAAAACCGATTTTATTCAATGAAGGAAATTCAAACTTCATTTTTAAAAATTTACTTATTAATGACAAAGAATTAAACTTTTCTAAATTTTTAACATCAAACTGTAACCTCCATTTATTCTTATATGGAGTAAAGACTGTATAAGCATTACCATCCTGTTTTAATATTTCATTCTCTTCAAAAATAACCTGATCTTTAAATGAGTAAACATCAATCTTCTTTGAATTTAAAAAAGCTGTTATTTCGTTATCTCTTTCTCTAGCATATGGCTCATAATCTTTATTATAAAAAACTTTTTTTATTGAATATTGTTTAATCAACCTTTCCCAAACAGTATAAATATTGCCTTTTTCAATTAATAAAGAGGAATTAATTTCACCTAATATTAAATTCATATTTTCTAAAGATTCATAAATAAATGTTACTCTAGGATCATTTTTAGGCAAATCTGCAAGAATTTCTTCATCAAAAATAAAAAGAGGAATTACCGGATAATTTGACTTTAAAGCATGAAATAATCCACAGTTATCATAAAACCGTAAATCTCTTCTAAACCAAAAAATTGAAACATCCATTTTTTCCGTCATGACTATTTAAGCTCTTTGAACTTTGTTTTAAAAAGTTCAATTAAAATTATATTCAAATACAATAAATCAAAGGCGTAAAAAACATCTTCAACAGGAATAGTAAATAAACGAACGCCCAAATTTTCATTATTATTATACCATACAACTTCATCTGTTATAAAACTTCCGGTTAAAATACCATTCACTAAAAAGAAAGGAATTAATATCACTAAAAATGAAATGTAAAATCTTGGTAAAACCTTTTTGTCATATTTTAAACCATATAACAATAATAAAACAAACACCAAAAAGGCAGAAAATGTATAATATCTATTATAAAATACCAATAAAACTGCTAATGCAAAAACCAATAAAACTGACGTAATAACTTTTGTATTTTTTATGGAAAGCTTTAAATTTTTAAAAAAATAAATTAACGCATAGTGCGTAAATATACTTGCATATGGAATACATAAAAAGAATAATAGCTCTTCAAATGGTAATCCCCATATTTTACTTCCTAAATAATAATTAGGGTTAAATCCCCAGATACCTATTTTAGTGAAATAAACATCCCAAGCTATAAAAAACAATCCAGTAACTATTAAGGCAAAAAAAACTGATTTATACCATTTAATAAATCTCATTTTTTTTTCAAAACTGTATGCAAACGGAATTGAAAACGAAGCTATATTTAAAAACAAATACAAATACATCATTTCTTAAAATATTTAAAAGGGACGAACAACATTCCAAAACATTCACCATTTTCTTTATTTAAATGCTTATGATGCACTTTATGTGCTTTTCTTAAACCTTTTAAATACTTATTTTTTGTTTTTTTAAACCATTTAAATCGTTGATGAATTAATACATCATGAATTAAGAAATAAGCAATTCCATAAAACAAAATACCTAAGCCTATAAAAAACTTATAATTAAGAGATCCTTCCAATCCAAAATAAAACAAAGTAATACTTGGAATTGCAAAAATTATAAAAAATACATCATTTCGCTCAAATACATTATCATATCTAGGTTGATGATGGTCTTCGTGAAAATACCACATTAAACCGTGCATCACATATTTATGAGTTAACCAAGTAACACATTCCATTATAAGAAACGTTAATATAACTATGAGTATATACAACATCATAATACTTTTATTAATCGGTTAAATTCATTGACTTCATCATTTGAAAGATTGTTAGAGGCTAACATATTTAAAAGCATATGTTGCTTTAAATCATTATCTATCATAGAAACTTCAATAGTTGAAATTATTAAATTATAATCTTCTTTTATACTGGTATGATACCCTAAAAAACGAGGCATTTCTTTTTGAAATAAAAACCGGATATATCGCATTTCAATATTATCAGGATTTGCCTTAATAAGACCATCTAATTTTTTCTTTCCTCTTTTAAAAAATTTTAATTTAGTTAATGGAAATTTCACATATCTTGACTTCACAAATAATAAAGAAGCTTTATAAGCATCAACCACAGCTCCTTCTTCAGCTTCTAATTTATTTAACCATAAATCTGCTTCCTCAACTGAAGTTATCAAAGGAAAAACTTCTCTAACTTGCTCAAGAATAGAAACCTCAGAAGTTCCAAATAAAACCAATAGATATATAAAAAACCATTTCATTATAATAAATTTAATTTAAACACCAAGAAAGATCTAGCTAACAAACTCATTTTAACTGGGTTTGAAATTCTAATTCTTGTATTCATTATTTCTTCAGAAGGCGTTCTTTTTAATTTACTCAACAACCTTTTGTAATAAATATACGCAGTATAAACTCCAAATTTAGCTTCAATTGGAAGTCTTTTCACTCCTTTATAAGCTTCTTTAAAATCTTCTTCAATTTCATTAATAATATCATTTTTTGATTTCTTATTTAAAGATTCTAAATCCACTCCTGGAAAATAGGACCTGTTTAAAACTTCATAATCATCTTTTAAATCTCTCAAAAAATTCACTTTTTGAAATGCAGAACCTAAACGCATTGCTGATTCTTTAAGATTATCATATTTTTCTTGATCTCCATTTACAAAAACCTTTAAACACATTAACCCAACAACATCTGCGGAACCATAAATATAAGTTTTATAATCTTCAACTGTTTTGTAATGTGTTTTATTAAGATCTAACTTCATACTATGCAAAAAAGCTTGTACCAAATCATCTGGGATATTGTACTTTTTCACAGTCAATTGAAAACTATTTAAAATTGGATTTAAACTAATTCCATCATCCATTGCTTTATAATAGTCCTTTTCGAATTGATTGATAAGTGTTAATTTATCGAAGTTATGAAATGAATCAACAATTTCATCGGCAAACCTTACAAAACCATAAATACTAAAAATAGCCGATCTTATTTTTGGAGAAAGCATTTTTACAGCCAAAAAAAAGGAAGTACTATATTTATTTGTAACAATTTTGCTACAAGCAAATGATGTATCATCAAATAAATGTTTCATTATTTTTATTTTAGTTAGTAGTAGTAGTTTTTAATTGAGGTATATATTGAAATTCAGGATCATTTAAAATCAAATCAGAAACAATTTTACCAGATATTATTGAAGGAGGAACTCCCGGGCCTGGAACCGTTAACTGACCTGTGAAAAATAAATTTGTAACTTTTTTACTTTTTATTTTAGGTCTTAAAAATGCTGTTTGAGTTAAAGTATTTGCCAATCCATATGCATTTCCTTTAAATGAATTATAATCCTTTACAAAATCATTGATACAATAAGATTCTTTAAAAACTATATTATCAATTACACTTTGATTAGTTAACTCCTCTAATCTCTTAATAATTTTTAAAAAATATTCTTCTCTAATCTCAGGTATATCATCAATTCCAGGAGCAATGGGTATTAAAAAAGTAGCCGCTTCCATATCAATAGGGGCAAAACTATTATCGGTTACACTTGGAAAACTTGCGTAAAAAAGCGGCTCCTTTGGCCATTTTGGCGTATCATATATCTCAACAGCGTGTTTTTGAAAATCAGAATCAAAAAACAAAGTGTGATGTGCAATATTTTTTAATTTTTTATTGAAACCAACAAAAAACAACAAGGCAGAAGGTGCAAAAGTTTTCTTCTCCCAATACTTTTTAGAATAGGATCTATAGGGTTTATCTAACAGTGTTTCTGAATGATGATAATCTGCACCAGAAATAACAATATCTGCACTAATAAACTCACCATTTGCATTAACTCCTTTTACTTTAGCATTCTCAACAACAATTTTCTCAACATTTTGATTTGTTTTAATTTCCACACCCAACTCGGTTGCCAAGGAAACAAAACCTCTTACTACTTCAAACATTCCTCCTTTTGGATGCCATGTGCCTAATCCAAAATCGGCATAATTCATAAAACTATAAAAGCTTGGAGTATTTGACGGTTTTGCTCCTAAAAACAACACAGGAAATTCTAATACTTGTCGTAATTTTTCACTTTTGATATTACTTCTAACTTCAGAACTAATACTTTTAAAAAACTGATTCACTCGAGTAATTGTAGTCCAGTTAATCAATTCTGTAATTGATTCACCAGGCTTATACACTAAATCATTTATTGCAACTTCGTAATTAAATTTTGCAGCTTTTAAAAACTTCTTCAAATAATTGGAACTTCCTTTCTCTTCTTTTTCAAAAACTTCATATATCTCTTCAATTTCATCTGAAATTGTAAGTGATTCTAATCGATCAAAATAAACTTGATATGCAGGAGCTAATTTTTCTAAATCATAAAAATCAGATGGTTTTTTATTAAAATCATTAAAATATTTTTCAAATACATCTGGCATCCAGTACCAAGTTGGTCCAATATCAAATTTAAAACCATCCCTTAAAAACTGTCGAGCTCTACCTCCAACACTTTGATTTTTTTCAAGAATTAATACATCATTACCAGCTTGCGCTAAATAACTTGAAGCAGCTAATGAGGAGAATCCTGACCCTATTATTATAATTTTTTTCTTCATTTTGTTTAACAAATATAACAAAAGATTAAACAAAAACAAATTTTATAAAAAAATTTACAGCATTGAGAGCAACTCTGCATTAGAATTAAATAGCGTAACACCTTTAAAATCAACAGATCCCTGATCAATAATATTTTTCACCTTACCACCTAAAACCCAAACGCTGCAATTATTATCAGCGACAACTTCTTCCTCAATTTTTTTCAAATACTCTTCAACTGGTTCTTTTGAAGGCTCAACAGTTAAATAGGTAATAAAATTTACGCTTGGATACACTTTTTGCAAAGATTTTAAACTTTCTAACGGAACACTCTGACCTAGATAAATAGAATTATACCCATGCAACAATAACTCATAATGCAAAAACAACAATCCCAATTCATGAATTTCATTTATAGGCAAATACAATACAAATGGCTTTTCCTTTTTAACAGCATCACTAACCTGAAGCTTATCAATATTTACATGAATTTTCTGATTAATTAAATTTGATATAAAATGTTCATGCGCAGGTGTTATTGTATTTACCTGCCACAACAAACCCATTTCATTAAGAAAAGGAATAAAAACAGATTTAAAAATATACCTAAACGAAAACTGGGATATTAAGCTGTTATAAGCTTTATTAAAAAGAAAATCATCAAACCCTAACATAGCCAGCTTGAAAGAATTTGAAGCCTGACTATTCACACTTTCATTATGAACAAGCTCTCTTACCTTAACATTAATACTATCTTCTGATAATTGAGCAATTTTTGAAATTTTAAAGCCAGCACTGTTTAACAAGGACACATTTAATAACCTTTTCAAATTATTAATATCATAATAACGAATATTTGATTTGCTTCTTTTAGGCTGAAGAATATTATATCGTTTTTCCCAAATACGAATTGTATGAGCCTTAATACCTGAAAAATTTTCAAGGTCCTTAATTGTAAACTCTGTTTTAATATTGTTCAACTTAATTTCTACTTTATTAAACAAATGTATAAAATATTTTTCAGAAATATTCTTTAACAAAATAAAAGAGCCCCAAATGGAGCTCTTTTTTTAATATGTTCAATAAAATTACTTATTCAAGTACATTTTTCTTCTTGAATATAATTCGTAGAATTGATCATCTTTCAAGTCATCAATAAACAAAATGCTTTCACCTGTTGATTTCATCTCAGGCCCTAACTTTTTATCTACATTAGGAAATTTGTTAAATGAAAATACAGGTTGCTTAATTGCATACCCTTCTAATTGAGGATTAAATTTAAAGTCTTTCACCTTCTTTTCTCCCAGCATTACCTTCGTTGCATAATTTACATAAGGCTCTTTATAAGCCTTTGATATAAACGGCACAGTACGAGATGCTCTTGGGTTTGCTTCAATAATATAAACTATATCATCTTTTACAGCGAACTGAATATTAATTAAACCAACTGTTTTTAAGGCTAATGCAATTTTCTTAGTATGATCTTTAATTTGTTGCATTACAAACTCACCTAAATTAAATTGAGGAAGTGTTGCATTTGAATCTCCAGAGTGAACTCCACAAGGCTCAATATGTTCCATAATACCAATAATATAAACATCTTCACCATCACAAATTGCATC
>Ga0193963_1000212_pt1 | contig 30597 bp, 22 predicted proteins | sample FB_6_MG_FD_140359 | JGI IMG/M metagenome (GOLD analysis project Ga0193963, IMG submission 140359) | Microbial mat bacterial communities from the Broadkill River, Lewes, Delaware, United States - FB_6_MG | ecosystem: Environmental > Aquatic > Freshwater > River > Microbial mats | place: USA...
TATATATACTAATTATCACACATGTGTACACTAGTATAATTTCAATTTATCGACATTCTCCCCCAAATATTTATGTCACTATTATTTTATAACATATTTTTCAAAAAGTCTACTGTTTTTTAGAATCAAAATCACCTTGTTTGTTATAAACTTATATAATTATAAAAAAACAGCTTTATACAAATTTCAATTTTCAAATTTGTATAAAACTGTTTTTAGAGTTTTACATTATATATATTTTTAAGTTAGGTTTATCCTTTTATTTGTGCTTGCGCTGCACTTAGTCTAGCTTGCGGTACTCTAAATGGAGAACATGATACATAATCCAAATCAATTTTATTGAAAAAATGAATTGAATCTGGGTCTCCCCCGTGTTCACCACATACACCAATTTTAAGTTCAGGCTTAGTTTTTCTGCCAAGTTTAATACTCATTTCAACTAATTTGCCTACACCATCAACATCTATAGTTCTAAATGGATCTCTTTTCAATATTCCAACATCTTTATATTCACCTATAAATTTACCCGCATCGTCTCTAGAATATCCAAAAGTCATTTGAGTAAGATCATTAGTTCCAAATGAAAAGAACTCTGCTTCTTCAGCTATTTCATCACTTGTAAGTGCTGCTCTTGGTATTTCTATCATAGTACCAATTAGATAAGGTAACTTCGTATTTTTCTCTTCAAAAACAGCCTCTATTTCTTCTATAGCTGTGCGCTTAACATATACAAGCTCTTCTTTTTTTCCTACTAAAGGAATCATGATTTCAGGTTTTATCTCAATATTTAATTCTTGAGATATTTCTATAGCTGCTTCTATGATTGCTCTAACTTGCATCTTTGCAATTTCTGGATAAGTCACTGATAATCTACATCCTCTATGACCTAACATTGGATTGAATTCATGTAAACTATTAACTTTTTCTTTCAATATTCTAAAGGCAATATTCATATCTACTGCTAATTCTTTGATATCTTCATCATTAGTAGGTAAAAATTCATGTAAAGGCGGATCTAATAATCTTATAGTAACTGGTTTAGATTCCATAACTCTATATATGCCTTTGAAATCTTCTTTTTGAACTGGTAATATCTCAGCTAATGCTGCTTCTCTTTGCAATATATTCTCTGCAATTATCATTTTTCTAACTGAGAAAATTCTACTCTCTTCAAAGAACATGTGCTCAGTTCTACATAATCCAATACCTTCAGCTCCAAAATCCAGTGCAACTTTAGCATCTCTAGGATTGTCAGCATTTGCTCTAACACCTAATTTTTTTACTTCGTCAGCCCACATCATCAATTTATTGAATGTTCCCGTAATTTCAGCTTCAACTGTATTTATACTTCCATGATATATATTTCCTGTACTACCATCTAAAGAAATATATTCACCTTCATGTAATTCTATTTCACCAACTCTAAATATTTTCAACTCTTCATCCACATATATTTCTGCACAACCTGATACACAACATTTACCCATACCTCTAGCTACTACAGCTGCATGAGAAGTCATACCACCTCTAGCAGTAAGAATTCCTTCAGATTTCGTCATACCATCTATATCTTCAGGAGAAGTTTCTTTTCTAACTAATATAACTTTTTCTCCACTAGCAGCAGCTGCTACTGCATCTTCTGCGTTGAAATATATTTTACCAGTTGCAGCTCCAGGTGAAGCTGGTAGCCCTTTTGCTAAAGGAATAGCATTTTTCATAGTTTCAGGATCAAAAGTTGGATGTAACAATTGATCTAATGATTTTACATCCACTCTACTTATAGCTTCCTCTTTAGTAATTAATTTTTCCTCAACCATTTCTGTAGCTACTCTAATAGCCGCTTCAGCTGTTCTTTTTCCAGTTCTTGTCTGCAAGAAATATAGTTTGCCTTGTTCTATAGTGAATTCTATATCTTGCATGTCCTTATAATGATTTTCTAAATTTTTTGCTGTATCAATGAACTCCTCATAAATATCAGGCATGATATTTTTTAGTTCATCTATTTCTAGTGGCGTTCTAATACCAGCTACAACATCTTCACCTTGAGCATTCATCAAAAACTCACCAAAAACTCTGTTCTCGCCTGTAGCAGGGTTTCTTGTAAATGCAACTCCTGTACCAGAATCATTCCCCATATTACCGAAAACCATTGACTGTATATTTACAGCTGTACCTATATCATGAGAAATTTCATACAAATTTCTGTAACTAATTGCACGAGTATTATTCCATGATTTAAATACTGCTTCTACTGCTATCATTAATTGATCAATCGGATTTTGTGGAAATTCATCTCCTGTTTCTCTTAGATATAATGTTTTATATTTTTCTATAATTTCTTTTAAATTTTCAACTGTTAAATCAGTATCCATCTTACAATTATTTTTTTCTTTTATACTTTCAAGTACTCTATCAAATTTATATTTTGGTATATTTAATGCTACATCACCATACATTTGAATAAATCTACGGTAACTGTCATAACAAAATCTAGGATTATTAGTTTTTGAAGATAAACCTTCCACAGATGCATCATTTAATCCTAAGTTCAATATAGTATCCATCATACCTGGCATGGAAATAGCTGCACCAGATCTTACAGAAACTAACAATGGATTTTCTATATCTCCAAATTTTTTTCCTGAAATAATTTCTATTTTTTCAATATTTTCCATTATTTGTTTTTCAATTTCTTTTGATATTTTTTTCTTATTATTATAAAAATCGTTACATGCTTCTGTTGAGATAGTGAATCCGTAAGGTACTGGTAGCCCAATATTAGTCATTTCTGATAAATTTGCACCCTTACCCCCTAATAGATTTTTGTATTCTGCGTTTCCCTCATTAAAAGAATAAACCCATTTTTTCATAATAAACCTCCATATATTTTGATATTATCAAGTTACTATTATTTATCTATAATTCTATTCATCTTCAAAACTTCCAAGTATGGACATAATTATACTTGCTGTTTCTTCTATAGCTTTAGATGCAACATTTATTATAGGACAACCTATTTTATGAAAAATTTCATCTGCATAAGAAATTTCATTGAAAATCCTATCAAAATTCGCATATGAGTTACCTTGTCTAACTCCCATTTCCTTCAATCTTTCTTTTCTAATTCTTATCAAAGCTTCAGGATCATTTGTAAGCCCTATGATTTTTTTATTAGAAATTTCAAATAATTCTTTTGGCGGTGTTACTTCTGGAACAAGAGGAAAATTACACACTTTTATATTTCTATAAGCTAAATACATACTAAGAGGTGTCTTAGATGTTCTAGATATTCCAATCAATACCAAATCAGCTTTAGTAATTCCTCTAGAATCTTTTCCATCATCGTACTTGACTGCAAACTCTACAGCTTCTACTTTTTTAAAATACTCCGCATTTAGTTTTCTATTTAAACCAGCTTCTCTTTTAGGTTCTATTCCCGTCATATTTTGTATAGCATTTATAGCTGGAGCTACACCATCAATCTCAATTATTTCATTTTCTTTTGCTTTATTAATCAAATAATTTTTTAAATCAATCATAACTAAGGTATGAATTATAAGTGCATTATGCCTTTTTGCCTCTGATACAATAAAATCAACTTGATTTTTATTAAGAGTAAAAGGATATTTTTCAATTCTTCTTATAACATCTCCAAATTGAATTGCACATGCCTTAGCAATTAATTCACCAGTTTCTCCTATTGAATCTGATACTACAAAAATAGTTGCACTATTATTTTTATTCTCCATATTTTCTCCTTTAGTATAACACATATATGTGCTTGTTTATTTATGATGTCATATATACTGTTAAACACAAATATATTATAACACATATAATTTCAATTTCAATATAAAATTAGCATTTTTCTATAAAACATATATTCAATTGTCTTTTTATAAATATGACTAATTTATATAGTATTATTATACACTTATAATTAACTTATTAATCATATTAACTCTGTAAAAATAAAAAACAAAAAAAAACAGAGATTGAAAATTCAATCTCTGTAATATTCTATATATTATAAACTATGTTTTTTAGTTAAATACTCATGAATACCGTGAGCTCCTGTTTTACCAGCTCCCATGGCTAATATTACTGTAGCAGCTCCTGTTACAGCATCTCCACCAGCATAAACTCCTTCTTTAGAAGTACATCCTTCTTCAGTTGCAATTAAACAACCTTTTTTATTTGCATCTAAACCTTTTGTAGTAGATGAAATAAGTGGATTTGGAGAAGTTCCTAATGACATAATTACTGCATCAACTTCAATCTCATACTCAGAACCTTCGATAACCATTGGTTTTCTTCTTCCTGTAGCATCAGCTTCTCCTAATTCCATTTTAACAACTTTAATAGCTCTTACCCAACCATTATCATCAGTTAAAATTTCTGTAGGATTTCTTAATAAATCAAAGATGATTCCTTCTTGCTGAGCGTGATGAACTTCTTCAACTCTAGCAGGTAATTCTTCTTCACTTCTTCTGTATATAACATGAGTCTCTGCACCTAATCTAAGAGCTGTTCTTGCAGCATCCATAGCAACATTACCACCACCAACTATAGCTATTTTATTAGCTCTGTAGATTGGAGTTTCATAATCGTTTTTATATGCTTTCATCAAGTTTGATCTAGTTAAATATTCATTTGCAGAGAATACACCGTTAGCTTGTTCTCCAGGAATACCCATAAATCTTGGTAATCCAGCTCCAGAACCAATAAATACAGCTTCATATCCTTCTTCATCAATTAACTCATCAATCGTAATACTTCTACCTATAATAGTATCAGTTTTAATTGTAACACCCAAGTTTTTAACATTTTCAACTTCTTTAGCTACTACTTTATCTTTTGGTAATCTAAACTCAGGAATTCCATAAACTAAAACACCACCAGCTTTGTGTAATGCTTCATATATAGTTACTTCATAACCTAATTTAGCTAAATCTCCAGCTGCAGTTAATCCAGCAGGACCTGCTCCAACTACTGCAACTTTGATACCATTTGTAGATGTTGGTTTTTCAGGTGCTATACCATTTTCTCTAGCCCAGTCAGCTACAAATCTTTCTAATTTACCTATAGAAACAGCTTCACCTTTGATTCCTCTAATACACTTAGATTCGCACTGTCTCTCTTGTGGACATACACGACCACAAACTGCTGGTAAAGCAGATGATTGAGATATAATTCTGTATGCAGCTTCAATATTTCCTTCTTTTACTTCTTGAATAAAAGCTGGAATATCAATTGATACAGGACATCCTGATACACATGGTTTATTTTTACAGTTTATACATCTTTGAGCTTCGGCCATAGCCTCTTCTAAAGTATATCCTAAACAAACTTCTTCAAAGTTTGTTGCTCTCACTTTTGCGTCTTGTTCCGCTACAGGAACTTTTTTAAACATATCCATTCTATTATTTCCTCCTACTCATGATCATGATCGTGATTTGCTGGGCGATGAGTAGCACCTTCTTTTATTTTAAGTAATGCTCTACCCTCTTGTGTTTTGTACATTTGAGATCTCTTCATACATGCATCGAAATCTATTTTATGACCGTCAAACTCTGGTCCATCAACACAAGCAAATTTAATTTCGTCATCAATCTGTACTCTACATGCTCCACACATACCTGTTCCATCAACCATAATTGGATTTAAACTTACAATAGTAGGTATATTTAATGCTTTAGTAGTCATACAAGCAAATTTCATCATAATCATTGGTCCAATTGCTACACAACGATCATATTTGTTACCTGATTCTACTAAATCTTTTATAACATCTGTTACAAGTCCTTTTCTCACATAAGAACCATCATCAGTTGTAATATATAGATTTCCAGCTACTGCTTTCATCTCATCTTCTAAAATTAAAATTTCCTTAGATTTTGCACCAACTATTACATCGGCAGCAATACCTCTTTCGTGAAGCCATTTTACTTGTGGATAAACTGGAGCCGTTCCTACACCACCAGCTACAAATAAAATATTCATCTTCTTAAGTTCTTCAATGTCCATTTCTACAAATTCCGATGGTTGTCCTAAAGGTCCAACTACATCTGCGAAAAAGTCGCCTGTCTTAAGAGCAGACATTCTTTCTGTACCAGCTCCTACGATTTGGAATACTATTGTTACAGTGCCTTCCTCGCGATTATAATCGCATATTGTTAATGGAATTCTCTCACCGATCTCATCAATTCGAACGATTAGGAATTGACCTGGTTGGCATCTTTTTGCAACATTAGGCGCTACAACTACCATTTCATATATTAATTCAGTAAGTTGTTTTGCCTCTTTAATTTTAAACATACATATCCTCCGTTTTTCTAATAATCAAAGTAATCATGATTATAAATATCATCCTTCTTATTTTATCATTAAAATGAAAAGTGTCAAGGACTAATTTGAAACTTTCAGTATTTTTTTGTTACTTATCAAATAAAAGAATAAATTAAATTAATCTTCTTCTATATAGAAATAAAATAAAGTATACCCATAAAAAACCTAATTTAATTTTTAACGAATTCTGACTATTTCTACAAAATTTTTATGCATTTTATAAATTTTTAAAAAAATCACTGTAATCTAACTGATACTTCTCCATAAATCAAATTTTCTTTTTGTCCATCTTCATAAACAATATTTAGTTCACCATTTTCATTTAATCCTTTTACAGTAGCATTAATTTTTTCACCATTTTTTATGACATATATGTTTTTACCAATAATATAAGAATTTTTTTCGCATATTTCTCTAGATTTTTCAAAGTTTCCTTTACAAAACTCGCGATACAGCATTTCAAAATGATTCAAAATTTTTGCGGTCACCTCAGCTCTATCATACCTCTTGCCACCTTCGATTTTCAAAGATGATGCTATATCTGTTATTTCCGAGTTAAAATCATTTTTATTTTGATTTACGTTGATACCTATTCCTACTACTATATAATTTATATGATTTTCTTCTGAGTTCATTTCCACTAATATACCACAGATCTTTTTATCATTTATTATTATATCATTAGGCCATTTAATTTTACATGAAATACCAAGTTCATCTAATGCTAAATACATAGCTGCTGCAACAACTTGAGTTATTTTTGACACTTCAAAAATACTAATTTCAGGTTTTAACATCATGCTCATCCATATACCATCAGAATTTTGTGAAAACCACTGTTTCCCCAATCTACCTCTACCGGCAAGCTGTTTTTCAGTTAGAACAACTAAGCCTTCATCAGTGTAATCATTTGCAATTTCCTTTATATAAGCATTGGTACTATCCAGCTCATCAAAATGTATAAATTGTCTACCTAAAAATTTCGTATTTAGATATTTTGTCACACTCAACTTATTACACAAATCAGGTCTTGCCAATATTTTATAACCCTTATTATTTATTGATTCTATCATATATCCATTTTTTCTAATTGTATTTATATGTTTCCATACTGCTTGTCTAGAAATACCTAATTCTTCACTTATTTTTGCTCCAGAAATATAATCATCTGAATCATATAATAATTTTAAAATTTTATCTTTCATTTAATCTCTCCAACAATCTTTCTATATGTTTATATGTATTTTCCAAATTACCTGTATTATCAATGATTTCGTCTGCCAATTTTTTCTTGATTTCACTAGACATTTGCTTAGATATAATTTTGATAACATGATCTACATTTTTACCTTCTTCAATTGCTCTTTTTTTAAGCCTATCAATTTGTTGATTTTTATCTAAATATACATACCATATCTCATCATATACAAGCTCATGCTTATCTAAAAACTCTTTCACTTCAAACATCAATGGTATATCTAAAAAAATAATTTTATCATCTGACTCATTCACTTTTTTTATAAGTAATTCTACAATTCTTAAATGCACTATAGAATTTAGCATTTTCAATTTATCATCATCTTCTATAACTTCATTCATCAAGATATTTCTGTCTATTTTATTATCTTTAATTACAAGTTCACCAAAAGCTGCTTTTATTCTTGCTATTAATTCTATATCACTTCTATAAACTTCATGCACTAGTTCATCAGAATCTATAATTTCATATCCTTTACTTGATATATACTTAGCTACAGTGGATTTACCACTTGCTATACCACCTGTTAAAACAATAACATAAGATTTTTTCATAATTCACCTCTATATTATTTAGCTTCATCCCATGAATTACCAACATTTAAATCTACATCTAAATTCACTGTGAAATCCGGAACAACTTTTTCCATTTCTTCTTTCAAAATTTTACTAGCCTGTTCAATTTCGCCTTGTGGTGCCTCTATTATAAGTTCATCATGTATTTGCATGATAAGCTTCGCTTCTAAATTTTCATCCCTTAATCTATTGTAAACATTTAGCATCGCTATCTTTATAATATCAGCTGCAGTTCCTTGTATAGGAGTATTCAAAGCTATTCTTTCACCTAATGCTCTAATATTAAAATTACGAGATTCTAATTCTGCTATATGTCTTCTTCTACCAAAATATGTCTCTGATGTATAAGTCATTTTTGCATTTGCAATTAAAAGTTTCATATAATTATCTATATTAGGATATGAACTCAAATAGTTTTCTATATATTCTTTAGCTTCTCCGCGAGATATATTCAAATCCTTAGCTAAGCCAAATTGACTAATACCATAAATTATACCAAAATTTACTGCTTTTGCCTTAGAACGTTGCTCTTTCGTAACTGTTTCTAGCGGCATTTTAAACACCTCAGATGCTGTTTTACTGTGTATATCTGCTCCTTGTTCAAAAGCTTCTATCAATTTGCTTTCTCCTGATAATTCAGCTAAAACTCTAAGTTCAATTTGAGAATAGTCTGCATCTAATAAACTGTATATATCTTTTGCAACAAATGCTTTTCTAATCTCTCTACCTCTTTCCGATCTTGTAGGTATATTTTGTAGATTTGGTTCAGATGAACTTATTCTTCCTGTAGCTGTGATTGTTTGATTTAATACTGAATGTATTCTACCATCTTCACAAATAGCAGCTGCTAATCCATCTAAATATGTAGAAATCAATTTTGTTAACTGTCTATATTGAATTATTTTTTCTATAACTTCATGCTCTTCTTTTAGTGCATTTAACACTTCAATATTAGTTGAATATCCTGTTTTAGTTTTCTTTATAACTGTAAGTTTTAACTCTTCAAATAAAACAACTCCTAATTGTTTTGGAGAATTTATGTTGAACTCTTTTTGGCATAATTTATATATATCAGTTCTTATTATATCTAATTCACTTTGATATTTTGTCTTCAAATTTTTCAAAATACTAGCATCTATCTCAAATCCTCTAAACTCCATATCTGCTAAAACCATGATTAGAGGCATCTCTATGTTGTGAAAAACATTTGTCGATTGAAGTTTTTCTATATCAGCCTCTAGTTTAGATTCAGATTCTTTTACAGTCATCAAAGTATAATACAAATACTCAATTCGCTTTTCTTCTTCTATTTCGGTAAATTTTTTCTCTTTTACACCCTTGCCTATATAATCAACTATATTTGGAATATCCATTGATAGATATTCATATGCAATTATATCAATTTTATCATTATAGTTTTCTGCATTTACTATATATTTCGCGACCGCGCTATCAAAATATATATTTTCTGCATAAATATTATTTTTCAATAAATAAATAACATCTTCTTTCAAATGATGTCCATATTTTTTTATTTTTTTATCCTCTAATATTTTTTTCATTTTCAACAAACATTCATCATGATTATCATCTAATTTTATATAATAATATATATCATTACTTAAAATCATTAATGATATAGCTCCTGAGAATAAGGCTCTCTTATCATCAAAAATAAACTTGAAATACATCTTATCTTCTGATTCTAATGATTTAATCATTTCATCAAATTTTTCATCAACACCATCTATTATTTCAACTTTTTTCACATCAAAAGAAATTATTTGATTTGATGATTTCATCTTATTATCATTAACTGAAATATTATCAAACAAAGAAATTTGACTGTTTTTTTCGCTTTTTTCATCTTTAACTACAGCTACTTGTTCTATATCTTCTTTTATAGATAAATTATCTAATTTTTTAATCAATGTTTTAAAATTTAAATATTTAAATCTATCAACTAATAAATTATAATTGAATTTTTTGAACAAATAATCATTTATATCAAACTCAATAAACATATCAGTTATTATTGTAGCTAATTCTTTAGATAGGAATGCATTTATTTTATCATTTTCTAGTTTTTCTTTATTCTTACCCTTTATTTCATCTATGTGGTCATATAAATTTTCAATAGATCCATACTGCTTAATAAATTTGATTCCTGTTTTTACACCAATTCCTTTTACTCCTGGAATATTATCAGAACTATCTCCCATTAATGCTTTCAAATCAATAAATTCCTTAGGTGTCATCTCATATTCTTCCTTCATGGCATCTACATCCATTTCTTTCAATTCACTAACACCTTTTTTTGTTAGTAAAACATGAACATTTTCATCTATCAATTGTAAATAATCTTTGTCACTAGTTACTAAATATGTTGGTATATTTTCCATGGAACAGTCTTTCGCCAAGGTTCCCGCTATATCGTCAGCTTCAAATCCTTCTATCTCAATATATTTAATATCATGTTGATTTAACAATTCTCTAATCAAGGCAAATTGAGGTATTAATTCATCCGGTGCACTAGCTCTTTTAGCCTTATACTCTTCAAATTTTTTATGTCTAAAAGTTGGACCTTTCGCATCAAACGCAACACATAAATATTTAGGTTCAAATTTTTCAATAAGTTTATACATCATACTTAAAAACCCATAAACTGCATTTGTTACTATACCATCTTTATTTTTAAATGGTGGCATAGCATAAAATGCTCTAAATAAAATACTATTACCATCTATAATCATCATCGAATTTTTCTTCATATATTTCTCCTATATACATAATTTATTTGGTTTCATTATAACATAAAAATTATTAATTTCATAATTATTAATTATATATGTTTATTATCTCAAATTAGGGGTATAATGACACTATAAAAGAAGGAGGTTTTAAGTTATGAAATATGTTTGTGACCCTTGTGGTTATGTCTATGATCCTGAATTAGGAGATCCTGATGCTGGAGTAGCTCCTGGTACTGAATTTAAAGATTTACCTGATGATTGGGTTTGCCCAGTTTGTGGAGTTGGGAAAGAGTTATTTTCTTTAGATGAATAAAATATGAGATGAGTAAAAGGATTGAATCGTATTGATTCAATCCTTTTTTTTATTTGAGCATAAAGTTTTTAAATTTCTCTTCACTTCTAGTGAAATATCTATTGCTATGATAAGCATAATATATATTTCTAACTAATTTTGCATTTTTTATTTTAATTGGTATTAAGGATCCATTATCTAATTCACTTTGAACTGCAATCTTAGAGACCACAGATATTCCAACGTCTTCCATAACCAATTTTTTTATTACTGAAGTATCTTCACACTTAACTTTAACTTCTAAATCTGATAATTTCATATTCCTAGTTTTCAAATACATCTCAAAAGTTTTTAGTGTAGCAGAACCATCTTCTCTTGAAATAAAATTATGTTCTAGCAAAAAATCCACATCTACTTCTTTATCTTTATACTCAGACATTGTAATCGGACTAGCTATGATAATCAACTCATCTTCACACACTACCTTATATCTTATTTTAGCACTTTTGTTTACAGAACCCACAAATCCAAAATTAACTATTCCAGATTCGATTAAATCAATTACTTCTTTGGAATCATATCTTTTTATATTATATGTCATTTTAGGATATACTGTACCAAACTCAACTATTAAGTTTGGAACTATATAATCTGCTGGTAAAGAAGAAGAGTATATATCTAATACTCCTTCTATTTCTTCATCGCTATCATTCAATTCGGCATAAATTCTATTTTCTTCAGCTATTGTTTCAACTGCATAAGTAAATAGTTTTTTACCATCATCTGTAGTAATGATATCTCTGTTTTCTTTTTTTAATAAAGTTGTTCCAAAATCTTTCTCTAATAATTGAATTTGCTTTGTAACTGCTGGCTGAGTAATATATAATCTTTCTGCCGCTTTGGATATATTTTTCAATTTAACTACTTCAACAAATGTTTTTAAATATGTAGTATTCATAATTACCTCTCATCTATTTCTCACAATATAATATCATATATGTAAATTAAATTCAAGGTGACTAAAAAAAGAACTAGTTAAAATTAACTAGTTCTTTTACATATATAAAAATTATAAATCTGATTTTGCTAATATTCTTTTTTCGTATTCTATAGCATTTTTCTCTAGTTCTTCTACTTTTTCTTTATAATCATTTACAAATTTTTCATCTTTAATAGAAGCTAAATTTATTTTAGTATTAAGTAAAGCAGATAAAACTGAAGTTCTTGCTAACATTGCTGAAACTAATCCATCAGTAACTGCATTTTTGTTACCACATTCAACTACTCTTTCTGCTAATGGCATAATTTCATATGCATCACTAGCAATTTCAAATGGTATTCTAGCTGCAATTTTCAAACCTTCTTGCATTTTTTCTTTTCTCAATGCTTTTTCTTCATCTGTACTTTTTGGAAGTTTCATAGCTTTCATTACATCGTTAAATGAATTACTATCTTTTTGTATATCATCTAACAATCTTTCTCTTAAAACTGCACCTTTATCAGCGATTTCTTTCATTTCTTCTTCGAATTCAGCATACTTCTTCTTACCTATAGTAAGATTTGCAACCATCTCAGATAAGGCTGCCGCTAAAGATCCACTTATTGCTGCTATACTTCCACCACCTGGAACTGGTTCATTTGATGCAGTCTGTGCTGCAAATTGCTCTAATGTTAAATTCTTCATTATTTCCTCCGTTTAATTAAGTTTTAGAATTACACCGTTTTTAATAACTGTCTCTACTATATTACATCCAGCATGATAAGGCAAGAAATTTATAGACGGATATTCTAAAATTATTATATCTGCTTTTTTACCAATCTCTATACTTCCTATAGAATCCTGTCTATTCAAAGCACAAGCACCATTTATGGTAAGTGCTGTAATTATTTCTTCTATAGTCATATGCATATTGATAGCCGAAACAGCTATCATAAGAGGTATAGAATTACTAAAGCAGCTCCCAGGATTTAAATCTGTAGCTAGTGCTACTGCACAATTATTATCAATCATGTATCTAGCTCTTGCGTATTCTTCGTTTAATGAAAATGCCGTCAGCGGAAGCAAAGTACTAATTACACCCGCTTTAGCCATCTGTTTCACGCCTTCATCTGATGCCTTAAGCAAATGATCTGCACTCCTTGCTCCTAATTCAGCAGCTAATTCACTTCCTCCTAGTTGATATATTTCATCAGCGTGAATCTTAATATCAAAGCCCATTTCTTTTGCCTTAGATAAAAATTTTCTGGATTGATCTACAGTAAATACATTTTTCTCACAAAAAATATCTGCAAACTCTGCTAAATTTCTTTCTTTGACAACTGGTAAAACTTCATTTGTACAAAAATCTATAAATTCTTCTTCTTTTCCCTTCCATTCAGGTAAAACGCTGTGAGGTCCAAGGTAAGTAGATACAATATCTATAGCTTGCATATCATCAAGTATTTTCATAGCTTCTAGCATCTTAATTTCTGCATCGAAATCTAAACCATATCCACTTTTTCCTTCAACAGTTGTAACTCCAAATTTCATCATAGATTGAAGCCTTTTTTTACCTATATGAACAAATTCATCTATTGTAGTTTTTCTAGTAGCATTAACAGTATTTGCAATACCACCACCCTTTTGATGAATATCCATATATGATTCACCTTTTAATCTCCATGAAAATTCTTCTGCTCTATATCCACCAAAAATAAAATGAGTATGCGAATCCACAAAACCTGGCAACACGGCTTTTTCTACTGCATCAATTACTTCAAATTCATTGACATCATATTTTTTTAATATATCTTCTGTTCCAACATCTATAATTATTCCATCTTCAATAACTACAGTTCCATTTTTTATCATGCCAATGTCACTCATTTCCTTACCATGCTTAGGTTTAGAACCTCTACATGTAATTAATTCATTCGCATTTTTTATAATTAATTTACTCATATTTCACTCTTATAGTCTAGCTTCTAGAACTTGATTAATATCAAAATCTTCTATCTGTAAATAATATTCTGCACAATCAACTAAAGCTGCCATAGGTACAAGTCCTATAACTTCACTACCCACTACAGTTACACCATAACGTTTAGCTTCCATTTTAACTGTCTCAAATATTCTATACATTGCTGATTTTGTATAATTTGTTAAATTCATTGATACTTGAACTTGATTTCTCTCTGTAAGTTCAACTCCCATTGCTTTAACGTATCTAAATCCACCTGAAATATGTCTAACTTGTCTTGCAATTTTATCTGCTATTTCGATTTTATCAGTATCTAAGTTTATATTATAAGCTACTAATGGAAATCTAGCTCCAATAGCTGCTACTCCAGCAGTTGGATGAATTGTTTCTGGTCCAAAATCTGGTTTCCATTTTGGATCTTCCATTTTCTCAGCCATACCTTCGAATTGACCTTTTCTAATCTTCGCTAAATTTTTTCTATGCTTTGCACTTGCAGAATCTTCATATAAGAAGAAAGGGAAATTATACTTTTCTGATGCAATTTGAGCTACTTCTTTAGCTAATGCATCACATTCTTCTACAGTTGCATTTTTTACAGGTATAAAAGGAATTACATCTATAGCACCCATTCTTGGATGTTGACCTTCATGCTTAGTTAAATCTATCAATTCTATAGCTTTTCCTATAGATTCTATAACTGCATCTCTTAATGCTTCTTTTTCACCTACTACAGTTACAACACTTCTATTATGATCTTTATCTGAGCTATAATCTAAAAGTTTTACACCTTCTTTAGCTCTAAAACAATCTACAATTTTCTCTACTTTTTTTAAATCTCTTCCTTCACTGTAATTTGGAACACACTCAATTATTTGATTCATCTAATTATACCTCTCACTTTTGTTTGATTTATTTTTTATATGTAAAGGCAATACTTTATAAGTATTGCCAAAACAGTCTATTTATTATATTTATTAAAAGTATCTTCAATAAGTTCATCTGCAGCCACAAATGGTATAGTGATATGATCATCTCCATTTGTCATTTTGTTGTACTCAGCAGCTGTTTCTATTGAATTTTCACATCTAGCCCAGTTACGTCTTGATACACCTACCATAACATCCCATGGAATTGATTTCATTAGAATCTCATCAACTCTCTCTGATCCATCTAATACCATACCAAATCCACCATTTATAGATTTAGATATTCCAACTCCTCCACCATTGTGAAGTGCAACCATACTCATTCCTCTAGCACAGTTTCCAGCGAAACACTGTATCGCCATATCTGCTGTTATATTCGAACCATCTTTGATATTAGAAGTCTCTCTATAAGGTGAATCTGTTCCACCTGTATCGTGATGATCTCGGCCTAACATAACTGGTCCAATCTCACCATTTCTAACCATATCATTAAATTTAAGGGCTATATCTCGTCTTCCTAATGCATCTTGATATAATATTCTGCACTCAGTACCAACTACTAATTGATTTTTTTCAGCATCTTTTATCCACATGTAATTATCTCTATCTTGTCCTCTTCTGTTAGGATCTATAACTTCCATAGCAGCATGATCTGTTTTCACTAAATCTTCATGATTTCTACTTAAACAACACCATCTAAATGGTCCATAACCATAGTCAAAAAGCATAGGTCCCATTATATCTTCTACATATGAAGGGAAAATAAATCCTTCTGAAGTATCCATTCCATTTTTAGCTATTTCTTTAGAACCTGCATCAAAACACGCTCTCATAAAAGCATTACCATAATCAAAGAAATACGTTCCATTATCAACTAATTTTTTTACTAATTCAAAATGATAATTCAAAGATTTATTGACTAACTCTTCAAATTCAACCTTATTATTAGCTATCATATCTGTTCTTTCATCAAATGTCAACCCTTGAGGTGTATATCCACCATCATAAGGAACATGGCAAGATGTTTGATCTGATAATAAATCTATTTTAACATTATTTTCAACTGCATATTCTAGTAAATCTACTATATTTCCATGATATGCTATAGATATTGTTTCTTTTTTATCCATGAATTCTTTTGCAGTATCAAAACATTCTTTGATATTATCTGAACACTTAGAAACCCATCCTTGATCTAATCTTGTTTTAATTCTTGAATAATCTACTTCAGCTATAATACCTACACCACCAGCTATCTCTACCGATTTAGCTTGTGCACCACTCATTCCGCCTAAACCTGATGATACAAACATATGACCTTTCAAATCTCCATCATGAGGAATTCCTAATTTTAATCTTCCAGCATTTAATAGTGTATTAAAAGTTCCATGAACTATACCTTGAGGTCCAATATACATCCATCCGCCAGCAGTCATTTGTCCATAGCTAGAACATCCCATAGCAGTAGCTTTTCCCCAATCATGAGGATTATCAAACATACCAATCATCATGCCATTTGTAAGTATTACTCTAGGACTTTTTATATTTGATTTAAATAATCCAAGCGGATGACCTGAAGTTACAACTAAAGTTTGCTCCTCAGTCAAATTTTCTAAATATTTTTTAATTAATCTATATTGCATCCAGTTCTGACAAACTTGACCGGTCTCACCATATGTTACTAACTCATAAGGATATAAAGCAACTTCATGATCTAAATTATTATCAATCATTACTTGAATAGCCTTACCTTCTACACAATTTCCTTTATATTCATCTATAGGTTTTCCATAGATTTTTTCTTTAGGCATAAATCTATATCCATAGATTCTTCCTTTAGTCATTAACTCATCAAGAAATTCTGGAGCCAATTTTTCATGTAATTCTGAAGGTACGTAACGCAAAGCATTTTTCAATGCTAATTTTATTTCTCTATCAGTTAACTCTAATTCTCTCTTCGGTGCTCTCCTCACATCATCACTAAACTTCGGATAATCAGGCAATACATTATCTAATTTAATAGTCATTGCTTCTGAAATATTTTTATTATCTAACATTTTTCCTCCTAATATTTTTTTCTCAAATTCTCTTTACATTATTTTAATACTTTCACGTCTAAAAAACGTCTAACGCAAAAAAACAAGAAAATGCATATACATTTTCTTGTTTTATAGAATTGTTATCACATAAGAGTAATATAGTGATATTTAACCACAATATTTTTTTCAAAATATGGGCAGAGGAGAAATTGTCTTATCTTACAATAATTAGATACCCCATTTTTAAATATTGAAACACTAAATACTCATTTATTTACAAACTTTTTCAATTACTTCTGCAATTTCATTTGCGTAAGATGTAATCACTTCTATATTTTCACCTTCTATCATTACCCTAACTAAAGGTTCTGTTCCAGAAGGTCTAATTATTACTCTTCCTGCATCACACATCTTCTTTTCTACTTCTGAAATAATATCAGAAACTTCTGCAAATTCTTTTACATTTTTTTTCTTTTCTGGATTAACATGAACATTTTTTAAAACTTGAGGCATGTCTTTCATCAAATCAGATAATTTAGACATAGATTTTCCAGTATGTTTCATGACATTCAATAACTGAACACCCGTTAAAAGTCCATCTCCTGTTGTATTATGATCCAAGAAAATTATGTGCCCCGATTGTTCTCCACCTAAAGAATATCCATTTTTTCTCATTTCTTCTAGCACATATCTATCTCCTACTTTAGTTCTAATTAATTCCATATTATTTTCTTCTAAAGCCATTTTCAATCCCATGTTGCTCATTATAGTTCCAACTACAGTGCTTTTCTTGAGTTCATTTTTTTCTCTTAGAAAATTACCACAAATAGCTAAAATATGATCTCCATCAACTATATTTCCATTTTCGTCACAAGCAATTAATCTATCAGCATCGCCATCAAATGATAAACCTATATCTGCCCCAGTTTCCAATACTAGTTTTTGAATTTCTTCTGGATTTGTAGATCCACAATTAACATTAATATTTATACCATTTGGATCGTTGTGCATTACTACTACTTCTGCACCTAATTCTTTCATCAAATCCGGTGCAACTTTGTAATTCGCGCCATTGCCACAATCTAAAGCAACTCTATATTCTTTAAAATCAACATCAACTGTTTCTTTTATATGTTCTTTATATTTATTTACAGGTTCATCAATTTTTATTTTTCTACCAACTGCATGACCTATAATTTCTTCTTCTAACTCTAAATCATTTAATATGTATTCTTCAATTGAATTTTCAATATCATCTGTTAATTTAAAGGAATTTTCATCGAAAAATTTGATTCCATTATATTCAACTGGATTGTGAGAAGCACTTATAACCACTCCGCCATCTGCATCTAAAATATTAATTAAGCACGCAACAGCTGGTGTAGGCACAACTCCCACATACAATACATCTATTCCTACAGAATTCAAACCTGCTGATAATGCACCCTCTAACATATCACCAGAAATTCTAGTATCCATTCCTACAACCATTTTAGGTCTTTTCTTTCCTCTAGTTAAAAAATATCCTCCGAATCTACCTAATTTATATGCTAATTCAGATGTTAATTCTTTATTTGCTATTCCTCTAACACCATCGGTGCCAAATAATTTTCCCATAATTCCTCCTAATACTTTTGATTTACATAATGATCAATAACTGATTTTTTTATATTGTTATCAAAAACACCTTCTCTTATCAATGAATTTTTTATCCATTCAGCTTTAGAATGAAGAACTGCATATTTTTCATTTTTGATTACAATTTCAAATAGTTCTCCCTCAAGTTGTTTTGAGTCGGTATTAATATAATATGCTTCAACATTTTCAAATTTGATATATCTTAATAATCTAAATGTTATTTTATCTTTTTCATCATAGTATGATTTTATATCATCTTGATATTTTTTATAATATGATTGTTTTTTATTTTGGCCTCTAGATTCACTCAGCTTTTTACAATAAAACTTCGCCATAACATTATAATATTGATAATTATGCATCCCTTTTTCAAATGTATCAATAATCAAAAACGGTTTTGCGTTACATGATTTCAAAAAATCATAATTCATTTTCAAAAAATCATTCTTGTCTATTTCATCATTCATCAATTTTTCAATTAAATCATCTCTATTATAAAAAAATTCTGTTATATAATTATTATAGTTTTCTAAATTACATTTTTGCATTATAACATTCTCCATTGTTTCTTGTATTTATTTTTCAAAACATTATTATTAACTAAAGCAAATCCTACTCCATGACCGCTTATAGTAACTAAACAATATCCATCCTCAGCTTCTCCACTAATTGTTTCGCCTTTAAGATATTTAGTAATTCTAATATCTTTTTCATCGAAATCTATATGATTCTTGCAATTTATTCCATTCAAAGCTAAAGCCCATTCAGTGTCAGGAACAAATTTATTCTTTTTCAGTTCACCTAATAGAATTCCACATTTATAAAACTTATTTGGCATAGCAAAATCCATACTAAAAGGTACTAAATATATTTGTTCATCTTTTTTATATAATCTATTATAGAAATTTTTATATTTTGATACATCTATTCCTATTTTTTTTATAAAAGTATCTAAATATTCTATTTCATCTTCAGATATATTAGATTTAAATTTATTAGTTACTTTATCATCTTTATTAGCATTTCTTTTTAATTTCGCAATAAAATGTCCTTCACCTTTTAATTTATGAGGCCAGGCTCTTTTAGTTTTGATCAATTCTTCATTGCCATCTGACCAATTAGGTCTACCGTCTGACAATCCTTCTATTTTTATATCAATCAAATAAAAATCATTAAATTCATTTAAAAACCATGAAATGATTTTTTCATTTTCTTCTGGTGAAAATGTACATGTAGAATAAACTATCTCTCCATTATTTTTTAGCATCTTAGGTATTTCTTTCAATATATCCTTTTGCATATTTGCATATTTTAAATTATCATCTTCAAAATGCTTATTATCTTTTTTAAATAAGCCTTCACCCGAACACGGTGCATCTATTAATATTTTATCAAAATACTCGCTAAACATTTCAGCTAAATGCTCAGGTTTCTTATTCAATACTATAGAATTTTCACCACCTGCATAAACTAAATTTTTTGCCAAAGCAATTGTTCTTTTTGGACTTATATCATTAGCCACCAATAATCCTTCATCACTTAATTTAGAGATTATTTGAGTTGATTTTCCTCCAGGTGCAGCTGCAATATCCAATATTTTATCATTTTCTTTTACTTCTAATGCAACTCCCGGTAACATTGCACTCGGTTCTTGTAAATAAAAAAGCCCAGCATAATATAAAGGTGTTTTTCCTAACTTAATATCACTATTATTAATATAAAAGCCTTCTTCACACCAATCAACTGAGGAAATATCATAATTGAAAATATTCAAAAATTCATTCACTGAAATTTTAGACAAGTTAACTCTTAATCCCTTGGATAATATATTATTCATGCTAGAACTAAATTCATCAAATTCTTCGCCTAACAAGTCTTTCATTTTTTTCAAATATGTTTCTTTACTATTCATTTTTTCATCCATTCTAATTTCTTTTCAAAAGTTATCTTATCATTATTTAAGCTACTTTCACTAATAGGTATTATACACTTTTTTTGCGAATTTTGCAACTAAATATACTTATCTATAGCAATAAAAATGCTAAGATTAAAACTAATCTTAGCATTTTTATCATCATTCATTTTCAATTATTTAAACATATATCATAGACTTAAGCGATTCTGGTATCTGATCCATAGCAAAATTCAAACTACAATAGAAATCAACATTAAATTTATCAGAAAGTTCTTGCAAAACTACTATCAATTCATTTGCCTCTTCTTCAGTTACTATTTTTGCAATCTTATATAGTCCATCAATAAATACTTTTTCAATATCATAGTTTGTAGCTAACATGCCACAAATAAACCCATGCATTAAATCCACACTATTTATGCCATACTCTTTTGTATTGACATATCTGACGTTATGCTCTAACTCATATATGTGCTTATTGTTAGCTTCGATATAAACCATTTTACCTTCAAGTTGATCAACCATGCTATTTGCAATTTCAATCATTTTCCTTGTTTTTCCTGAACCATTAAGTCCACAAATTAATTTTATCATTTTAGCCACACTCCTTATATTATTCAACTCTATTGTATCACACTTTGAAAAGGTTTGCACTAAAAATTTCCATGAAATTTAGTCTGTTTGTTTTATTTTGTTATTTAGCCAATTCACCTTGATATGTATTGCGTTTCGTCATTTCTTCTTCTATTTCTTCTTTTATCTTCCACCAACTAGTATTCCAATTAACAAATAAAGAATTCTCTTTTGGAGCCCTTCCTATCAGTCTTTGAATAACGATACCATCGTTCAAATTTTGCAGAAAATTTACTACTCTATCTATATATTCTTCCTTTGAACATATAGTAAATTCATTATTTTCATACTGATTTCCCATAACTGTACCCTTCATCAAATATAAAGAATGAATTTTAACTTGCTCTACATTTAATGCAGATATAACCCTAGCTGTTTCAATAACATCTCTCATATCATCCCAAGGTAAATTCAATATTAAATGAGTACATGAAATAAAATTATACTTTTTCAATTTCAAAATTGCATCTATATACTCTGATATTCCATGTCCTCTATTTATTTTATCTAATGTATGATAGTTTATTGTTTGTAATCCTAATTCAAATGTTATTTCTACACCAGATTTTTCTCTGAAATCATATAAAAACTGTAAATATTTTTCATCTATACAATCAGGTCTAGTAGATATATCTATCTCTACTATATTTTCTATTGCTGCTTCTTCAATATAAGTTTTAAATATTTCAAATGGCATATATGTATTTGTATAATTCTGAAAATATGCAATGAATTTTTTTGCATTATATCTTTTTCCTATATAAGTCATATTTTTTCTTAACTGTTCGGCTACACTTAAAGTGTTTTCTAAACTCTCGAATCCTGTTCCTACTTCTGCACAAAATGTGCAACCACCTGTTCCCTTAGTTCCATCTCTATTTGGGCATGTGATTGGAATATTTATTGGTAGTTTATATACTTTTTCACCGTATTTTTCTCTTAAATATGTCGAATATTCATTATATAATTTTTTCATAATAACCTCTATTATCTTTTAATTAAATTTTCTAATCTCATCAAAGAATTTTTATCATCTTCTATGTATGTTGATATATCTTTTTCTGAGTCGAATAACACTCCTTCACCTTTATATGGTAATCTCGGAGTATTAAAAACATTTCCTAGCTCACTATAACTTAATCTTCTATTAAATTTATTTATATATGAAGACTGTAAAACACTAAATAAATCTGCTCCATTTTCTAAACACACTTTTGAAAATTCAAAGATGTTTCCAATTTCTACATCTTCCGTTCTAAGGGGTGCAGTGTATGGCAATATTTCATTTATAGATGGAATCGCATCTATATTTTTACTTTTGTCATCATTTATGGTTATTCCACCAATAAATGGATATAAATTTTCTTCTCTAAATATCAACTTCATATTTGGAATAAAATATAAATATTCCACACTAAGTTGATAGTAATCTAATAAATCTCTACCTCTCCCTGATAAAATCGCAGTGAAATATTTTTCAACTGAAATTTCTTTTTTCTTGAATAATTTTAATAAACTCTCAAATTCATCACCATCATCAATTACACTATTTAGCGATATTATAGGATTATTATAGGATTTGATTTGCTCTAATTGACACTCAACTGCTGGTTCTTTATTTTTTCCACCATACTCTATTCTATCTATGTTAGAGTCTATTTTTCTCTCTACATTAAAAGGAATAATATTCATTCCTTCAATGTTTCTATTCATGAATAACCCTGAATTTGAAACACAAAGATATTTTTTACTTTTATTCTTAATATTTTTATGTGTACTTATTTTTTCTGATATTTTTCTTTCCAAAATTTCTTGATTCAATGATAACACTAAATTATTAGGATAAAATTTGGTTAATACTTCTTTTATTTTAATTCGATAGCTATCCAATTTCATCATTAATTTATCATCTAAAAATTCTGTTTTAATATATTTTTCAACATTGCATAAAAAGCAAATTGGAGACTTCATACTTACCGAAAATATACGATCATTATCTTTTAATCTATCATCTTTAAATTCTTTGAACCCAAACAATCTCAGTTCATCATAGACCTCTGCAATATCATAATTCAACAATGTATTCTTATATATAGTATACGAATAATCTAAATTCAACGCAAAACATAAGGTTTCATTCAACAGTTCTCTAACATATTTGCTCTCTTTTACATTGCTATTTAAATAAACTCCATCTATTATCATTAGCTTGCCAAAAGACTCTCTTCTAACATATTCAGCAACTTTTACGTTTCTAAACTCTCTATATAAATCCTTGTTATCAATCATATGAAATGCTGAAAATCCAATGATTTTTTGATCATTATCATTCTTTCTCATAACACAAAATTTGATTTTTTTATTCGCAATTTCTTCGCCAAGATTTTCAAATAAATCAGTATACATAAATACATATTTGCCTATTTCATCTACAACATTTTCACTAAAATTTTCAATGAACTCAAATCTAAAGTTTGCCTCTTTTACATATTCCTTTTCTTCAAAACTAATATCAACTTTAGGTAGTAATACATTTACTATTCTACCATCAATCTTGTTTTTTTCACTAGTTATTTTTTTTTCTATTTCATTATTGTATATCTTCAAATCATCATAAAATATGTGATTAAAAGAATGTATAGAGCCAGCAACTTTCTTATTATCATAGGAATCATTATTGATTAATTGCTCTAGACCTATAACTAAACTTACTTCTTTATTAGGAAAATATGAACGTAATTTCTTTAGATCATCTTTATTATCCATGTTTATATATTTATTCTTAGCAAATAAATAAACATCCAAGTCATCCGAGATAGCTCTGCTTAAATTTTTACGTCTTTCGAAATACGGGCTGTTTTTTTCACTAATATCATTTGAAAAAGGATTCAAATAAATCTCATATCCTAATTCTACAATCTGTTCTATAACATTTTTAAAATTATTATTTAATTCTTCAAATGATGAGTTACAAAATGCAATTTTATTAGATCCCGAATTCTTATCATTATAAAAATTAAATCTTTGATCATTTATAAATCTATAAAAGTTATTTAAAGAAACCACGTTATTATAAATAGTAAACTTGTTTTTATCATCAAAATCTATAACATTATATACTTTTTTTGCAAAAATATTATATAATCTATATTTTTCTTCATATGATATATTCGGACTATTAAAAACTGAATCTGATAACATAAGTAAAGCTTGTTGTCTAACATATATTTTATCTGATAATATACCATTAATAAAAACACCTATGATTTTTTTTAATCTAGCTATATGTATTTCTTCCACTTCATAAAATCTCGATTTATAAGTTGAATAATTTTCTAACAATACGCAAAAAACTCTCAATATTCTAATTGCAGTCTTCGCCTCGTATTGCTCAAATGTTCTTATACATTCATCTATACACTCATTTAATTCTCTAGGATTAAGATACAATAAAACATGACCTAAATAGTGTGTTATAGAATCTGTGATGAAATTTTCTTCTACACTTATTCCTTTCAATATATCTACAGTAAGTTCATTTAGTTCATCATTTTCTAAATGCTTACTAAGTCTGAGCAAAACATCTCCTGCTTTTATCCTAACATCGTAACTATCACTTGCTTTTAATATATTTGATAAATGAACTGATATATTAAATATTTTTTCATCTGAAAATTTTGATAATTCATATAGAAGCTCTAAACTTGCTAATTTTGATATCCAAAATGTATCAGTTTTTAAATTCGTTAAAAATAATTCAGATACTTTCATATAGTTTAGTTTTATAAAAGTATCATACTCTTTTGAATTTTTCACTGTGCTTTTCACGTATTTGTTTATTTTGAGTTTCAAAAATCTAATGAAAATATCATCATTTTCTTCAATACTTAAATTAATTTTATCATTTAAAAATAAATGTTTCAGCCAAATATTATTTTTCTTATTTCCTTTTAAATTCATACATAAATAATATAAAACTGCAATCTTCAATTTATATGATTTTTCATTCACGCCTTTAGCATAACACTCACTTATTTTTTCTATTGCATAAGCACTTAAGTTTTTTACATTTAATTCCATAACTGAACATAGCAATTCAATAATTACATTTTTATGAGTCTGTTCACCAATAAATTCAAAAATTATATCTATCATATGTTCCTTAAACTCTATATCATTTTCCATAAAAGATGCTTTCAACATTTTTCCTAAGAAAATATGAAACTGATTTATAATTTGATTTTTATAGTTATCTATTAAACTATTTATGTATTTTTGTATCAATTTTTTAGCTTCAATTTCATCTTTTAAATAATAGCTATAAATTTTTTTCCCTAAAACACAAGCTGCCTTTTTTAATACATCTATTGATTTATTTTTATGTAAACTAAACAAATAATCATATGATTTTATTTCTAATTTTTTCCCAAGACTAGAAGAGTATTCATTTACAACATTTATCATTATCAAAAGATTATTATTATCTAAATATATTTTCTCTGTAGATTTTAAATTAAGCTGCCTAATTTCATCAAAGAACACGTCAGCAGTCTTAATATTTGTACTTATACACAGTATACTAAAAGCATCAGAAATCTGTTTTTTGTCATAAAATTCTAATGTGTTTACCTGATTTTCTCTTATATATTTGTTTAATTTTTCAAAATATAAAAACTTATTATATATATCTAGATTTTTATCTATTACGCATTCAGATAATTTTTTTATTTCAACTCTGTTTTTTACTGGTTTTAATTTTACCAACGTATATATGATTATATAATTTTCTGCTGTAAAATGTGTATGCACACCTATCTCTGATTTAACCAAATCATAATTCATAAAATAGTCTTTATAATTATCTAAATCATTTATTTTCAACCAACTTTGAGAATAATCAAATGCTGATTTTTTATTATCCACTACATAGCTATCTATTATTTTCCCTATGAAATATGCAGAAAGCAAAATTGCTATGCATTTTTTATCTGCCTTAGATGCAATTTCTTCAAAAAAACCAACCAATTCTATAGAATAATTGATAGATTCAATGTAATAATTAAATAGATTTTTTTTATCTATATAATCATAAATTGCTATTATTTCTAAAACATATTTACCTTCAATAGCAGTATAAATATCATAATTGCTAATAATTAACTTTTCTGATTGCTCAGATACATTTATTAGAGTTTTTAAAATATATAAGAAAAAATTTATTGAACTATTTATGCTATCAAGATTATATTCTTCTATATCTATGTTATCATCACATGTTTTATGTGATAAATAACCCAATACCGATGAAAGAAAATTCGATTCATCTATTGACTTATCAAATTTTTTAAAATTATAAGATAAATCATATGCCAATTTAACTAAACTATTTTTATCATTGTAACCATCATATAATTCACTGCTAAATCTACCTGATAACATGTACTGTTGAATTATTTCTTCTGAACAATCAAAATTATAATTGTTAAATTCAATTGATAAATCATCTATAAATTTTCTATGTATTTTGTTTATTTCACGCATAAATATCTCCAGATTTCATTTTTTTAATTTTAACATAGATTTTTGTCTATAGCAAGAAAAAGCCCACTTACGTGGGCTCAAATGTCTTATTGTTTTTTCGAAATTTTAGCAAATATCATTCTTCCTGCTCCGGTTTGAATAACACTTGTAATATTAATTTTCGCTTTTTTTCCTATGTATTTTTTACCATTTTCAACTACAATCATAGTTCCATCATCCAAATATGCTAAACCCTGATTATCATCTTTTCCTGCTTTAACAATTTCGATTTCAAGCTCTTCGTTTGGTAAAATGATTGGTTTTAAAGCATGTGCTAATTCGTTTATATTAAGAACATCTACGCCCTCTAAATCAGCAACTTTGTTCAAATTATAATCATTAGTCATAACTTTTCCATTTAAATCTGTGGCTAACTTTAAAAGTTTGATATCTACTTCAATATGTTTATCATAATCTTTACTTTCGATAACTATATCTATATCTTCGCTCTCTTGCAAAGTTTTCAAGCAGTCCAATCCTCTTCTTCCTCTAACTCTTTTCAAATCGTCTGAAGAATCTGCTATATGCCTAAGTTCTTTTAACACAAATTCTGGTACAACTAGAGTTCCTTCTAAAAACCCAGTTTCACATAAATCAACAATTCTACCATCAATGATTACACTTGTATCTAATACCTTAGGACACGATAAGCATTTTGAGTTTTTATTAAAAACAAATTTATTGTTGAGTTTTTTTGAAAAGAATTTCTCTGTATTTGCGAAATCTTCTTTTTTTAAACTAGCAACTTTTATACCTAAGTATCCCATAACTAAATATGTAAATATAGAAAGAACTATACCAAAATATTGTATATTGTACAATGGAACACTTATTAAAAAAGCTATAATCAATCCAATAATTAAACCTACTGCTCCTAAAACAATTTCTGAAACTGTAAATTCAGCTATTTCATGACTAAAAGTATTTCCTATTTTTATGATGTTTTTTCTAATTCGTGGGGCTATAAAATAAAATAGTATTGCAAAAAAAGTTAAAATTATAGCCGCTGTTAGCCATTGGTAAAATTGACTAAGTCCTTGAAAAAATTTTATGTTTAATACACCCATAGCAACTGGCAACCCTATTAATAGTCCAAATAATGTTATAGCTCCTCTTATTATCTTGTCTATCATAACACACCTCCCTTCTTTTATATTATAATATCAAATTATTAAATTTGACTTAATTTTTCAACTTATATTCAAAAAACTTTTTTTTTGAAAAAATAAAGACTTAAAAGATAAAATCTTTTAAGTCTTCTAAGTCATTTTATTTTAACCTTGCTGACTAACAATCGACTTCTCAATTTTTTCAACAATCTCATCTTCTGATTCGTCAGTAGTTAAGTGCAATTCACTTATAATCATTTGTTTAGCACTTAAAAACATCTTTTTTTCACCTGTAGATAAGCCTTTATCGTGTTCTCTATGAGCTAAATCTCTAACTACATGAGCAATCTCATAAATATCACCAGTCTTCATTTTTTCCATATTTTCTCTATAACGCTTGTTCCAATTTTCACTACTAAGAGATGATGCTTGAGATATCACGTGATAAACTTCGCTTACATCCTCTTTGCTAATAATTGATCTTAGCCCCATATTTTCTACATTGTCCACCGGTATCATCAACTTCACATCACCCAAAGGCATTTTTAAAATAAAATATTTCTTTATCTTACCAAGTATTTCTTTTTCCTCTACCGCCTCGATTTTTCCTGCTCCGTGCATCGGGTAAACAACTCTATCACCTAAATTAAACATCACATTACCTCCTTCTTTCATTATACCACAAAATCTGTCAAAAGTCAAAAGAGCTAATGCCTAATTTCTACTAATTAGTTCCCATTAATTCAGTCCATCTATCATTGTATAAGCCAATATTATCTTTTAAATCTCTAAACATTTCCAAAGTTTTAATAGTTTCCAAATCGACATTAAAGGCATTATTATTCTTAAGTATTTCTGGTAATTTTGAAGTAGCATCTGCTTGAACTGTTGAATACATAACTTCATTAACGTTTTTCAAAGTAGATTCTGTTCTTGTTAAGAAATCAATGTATTTTTCACCTAATGTTTTATTTTTTGCATCCTTTGGTATACACATAGCATCTATCCATATATTCGATCCCTCTTTAGGAATCATGAAGCCGAATTCTGTATTGCCATCTTCTGAAATCATCGCTCCTGTAGCTTCTCCAGACCATACCAATGCTAAATCAGCTTCTCCGCCTATCATCATGTCTTTTGCAGCGTCTACAACATAGGCCATAACATTTTTCTTTTGTTTTAATAATAAATTTAATGCTTCATCTAGTTCTTTTTCATCTGTGGTATTTAATGAATATCCTAGTGTTTTTAAAGCTACTGAAAATGTATCTCTTTGACTATCCATCATTATAACTCTTCCTGCATATTTATCATCCCATAAAACATTCCAACTATTTGAAGATACATCTACAGTTTCTTTGTTATATAATACTCCTAAAGTCCCCCAAAAATACGGAACAGCATATTCATTTGTAGGATCATAAGGTTGATTTTTAAATTCTTCTTCAATAAACTCTGCATTCGCTATATTTGAGAAATCCAATTTTTCCAACATACCTTCAGTTCTAAGACGTTCAACCATATATTCTCCTGTAATAATTACATCGTAATTAGTAGCACCAGATTTGAATTTTATATACATGTCTTCTGGAGAGTTATAAGTATCATAAACTACTTTACAATTAAATTCTTTTTCAAAATCATCTAATAAACTTTTGTCAATATATGCTCCATAATTCAGTACATTTAGAACTGGTTTAGCATCAGTTTTACCACATCCATTAAGTAATACTGTTGTAAATAATACCATAATTGCTATTAAAAGCAGTGATATTCCTCTACGTGTTTTATTTTCTCTCATTTTTTTCATTTTCCTTTCTCTGTTTCTTGTTTAGTTTAATTTTTTTTCTATTTGAATTTGCTATATGATTTGCTATCAATAATATTGATAAAACAGTCACTAGCATCAAAGTAGACAATGCATTTATCGTAGGTTTAACTCCCCTACGCGCCATAGAGTATATAACAATTGATAAGTTAGTTGCTCCACTACCAGTAGTGAAAAAACTTATAACAAAATCATCAGCTGATAATGTAAATGCCATCAAAAAACCTGATATTATTCCTGGCATTATCTCAGGTATAATAACTTTTTTTAACGCATAAAAAGGAGTTGCTCCTAAATCCATTGCTGCTTCTGACAGACTTGGATTTAGCTGTCTTATTTTAGGTAATACACTTAAAATAACAAAAGGAGTTCCAAATATCACATGTGATATTAACATAGTTCCTGCACCTAAATTTATATTAAAAGATAAATATAATATCATTAATGCTACACCAGTAACAATATCAGGATTAACCACTGGTAAATAATTAACATTAAGTGCTATTGCTTTTCTTTTTGGCCTTAATTTATTTATGCCTATAGCTGCTAATGTTCCTAAAACTGTAGAAATAATAGCTGATGATATAGCTATTATTATTGTGTAATACAAGGCTGTTTTGATATCTCTATCTTGAAACATTTCTACATACCATTTAAACGTGAAACCTCCCCATGATCCTCTTGATTTAGAATCATTGAAAGAATATACGCATAAAACAATTATAGGAGCATATAAAAAAATA
>Ga0193963_1000213_pt1 | contig 30460 bp, 21 predicted proteins | sample FB_6_MG_FD_140359 | JGI IMG/M metagenome (GOLD analysis project Ga0193963, IMG submission 140359) | Microbial mat bacterial communities from the Broadkill River, Lewes, Delaware, United States - FB_6_MG | ecosystem: Environmental > Aquatic > Freshwater > River > Microbial mats | place: USA...
TATATATCCACACCCTCCAAATATAGAAAGTATTATAACAGTATTTAGAATATTACTTGTGGTATACCCAATAAATATGGCTATTAAATTTATCATTAATAGGTAGATGTTAAAGTATAAGCCTATGTGATTTTTGTTAAGAACAATAATAATACTACTAATCGGATTAAATGAAGATTTTGCTAATATTAAAAATGACAGAATTAACGTGAATACCCTCAAATTATTCCAATTATCATCAAATATTAATTCTAATAAAAAAATTCCAAAAGTGTTAATCATTACGAGAAACAAGAACATTATACCCAAATTTGAGAGTATTAATTTCTTCGTTAAATCGAAGAGTTTTCCTTTAGAATTAAAAAGTAGTTCAGCTGATTTTTGGTAGTAAACTTGAGAAAGAGATGAAGAAATTAAAAAAAGAGGAGCTGCAAGTATTTTTAAACTGAAGAAGTAAACACCTGAATCTTTTAAACTAAAAAAAGTAGCTATTAGTATAGGCATTAGGTTTATTGCTAGATTATTAACAAGTACCGAAGGAAAAAGATATTGAGCAAATGTTTGATTAGTTATTAAACTTCGTTTAAATAGTTGAAAATCTATTTTGACAAGATGTTTTTTGTTTTTTGAAAAATAATATATACAAATGAAAAATAAAGAAATGAGATTACCATAAATAAGGCCATTTATTTTATATTCATAAAATAAAAGAAATTGAAAAATAATATTTAATAAAGCTGTTATAATTTTAGCTTTTGATATTGGTCTGAAGTCTTTTTTAAAAGTGAAATATGATTCATGAATTCTATTGAATGATAATAGAATTGAACCAATATAGAGGGAAACAATAATACTGAATTCTAATAAATTTGTTTGAGTATAATATGTGTATGTATAATATCCAACAAATGTAATTGAAGCAATAAAAATAGTTAAAAGAAAAAGTGCAGTCATTAAGTTTTTATTTTCACTTTCTATTTTCGTTGTTACAATACTTTTATCATACTGAAAGGTGTTTAGAATGGTTAGAACACTAGAAATACTAATAAAAATACTAAATATTCCATAAGCCTCAGAACCATATAATTTTGCTAAAAAGATGGTGCCAATTGTTCCTGTTAATTGAGCTAGCAAAGTGCCTTTAAACATTAATAAAATATTCTTTTGGAATGCAGTTATATTATTCTTTTTCAAAAATTTTAAATTCAAATCAGTTTAATTTTTTCAAAGATAGTACAAAATTAAAATCGATATTAGAAATCAAATATTAATAGTACTTTTAACCCATGAAAATTAAACACATTTTTTTCGATCTAGATCATACTTTATGGGATTTTGAAGCTAACTCAAATATAGCCTTCGAAATAATTTTCAAAAAGCATAATGTTGGAATTGACCTATCAAAATTTCTGAATTATTATACAGGAATTAATCAAAATTACTGGAGGTTATATAGAAACGAAAAAATATCCAAAGAAGAGCTACGTGTTGGTAGATTACGTGATACATTTAATAAAATTAATTATAAGTTTGATTACGAATTAATTGATAATTTGTCGATAGATTATATTGACGTTTTACCAAACAACAATCTATTATTTGATGGGGCTCATGAGATTTTAGATTATTTACACCCTAAATATAAACTTCATATTATTACGAATGGTTTCAACGAAGTCCAATATAAAAAATTAAAGAATTCAGGCTTAAGTAAATATTTTGATAAAATAATTACTTCTGAAGATGCGGGTGTAAAAAAACCAAATCCTATAATATTTAATTATTCATTAGAATTAGCCCAAGCCAACTCAAATGAATCTATTATGATTGGAGATAATTGGGAGGCTGATATTATGGGAGCAATTGATACAGGGATTGATGCCATATATTTTAATTATGAAAAGAATAATGTAGGAGAAAATATTAAAAGCGTTCATAATTTAATAGAATTAAAACAATTTCTTTAAGATTAATTTCAATTGTAAATTTTAAACCTTCATGTATTTTTAAAATTATGTAACCATTAAAAATTTGTAAATTACCATTCAAAAAATAGTCAATTATGTCAAGAGTTTTTTTATATGTTTTCTTGTTTTTTAGTTCAATTTCATTTGCTCAAACTAATATTAACGCCTACAAGTATATTTTAGTTCCTCAACAGTTTGAATTTCAAAAATCACAAGACCAGTTTCAATTTAATTCTTTAACAAAGTTTTTGTTTAATAGAGAGGGTTTTAACGTATTGTATACTGATGAAGTCTTTCCATTAGATTTGGCGAGCAACGGTTGCTTAGGGTTAAAAGTTAGAGTTAATAATAATTCTAGTATGTTTAAAACCAAAATGAATATTGATTTAGTAGATTGTTACAATAAAGTGATTTATTCATCAAAAGAAGGGGTGTCTAGAATAAAAGATTTTAAGAAGGCTTATCAACAAGCTTTAAGAGGTGCTTTTAGTGAGTTGGAAGATTTTAATTATAAGTATACGGGAGATGCTACAAATAATGAAATAAAAAAAGAAAAGAAGACAGAAAAAATATTAAAACAACCTAAAGAAGAAAAAATAAAGAAAGTCATATCTAGTGATCATTCAAAATCTATAGAAGGAACATTTAATTTTCAAAACTGGGGAGAAGGTCTAATATCTAAAAAAGGTGATTATTTTACTGTAGTAGGAGGGGATGAGAATTTTCAATTTGCAACTATCTATAGAACTTCAAAGCCATTAATTTTTATTATAAAATGGGCTTCTTTTAAGCAACCTCAATTATTAGAAATTAATTTAGAAGGGAATTTAAAAGTTGATTCCAAGAATGGAATAAAGTTATTTAAAAGAATAGACTAATAATTGTATTTACCTTTCCATAATTTTTTTAAAAACGCTCTCAGCGAATTTTCACGTGCATTATTTCCTGGTTCATATAATTTGGTGTTTTGAATTTGATCGGGTAAAAATTCTTGTGAAATAAAATTATTTTCATAATTATGTGAATATTTATATTCTTTCCCATAATCTAATTCCTTCATTAATTTAGTTGGAGCATTTCTTAAATGCAACGGGACCGATAAATCACCAGTATCTCTTACTAGAGTTTGGGCATTTCCGATGGCTTCATAAGATGCATTGCTTTTAGGTGAACTGGCTAAATATACTGCACACTGACTTAAAATAATGCGAGATTCAGGGAAACCGATAGTATTCACCGCTTGAAATGTGTTATTAGCTAAAATTAAGGCAGTAGGGTTTGCATTACCAATATCTTCAGATGCTAATATTAATAGTCTTCGAGCTATAAACTTGGCATCCTCTCCACCTTCAATCATTCTGGCTAACCAATATACTGCACCATTCGGATCACTTCCTCTAATTGATTTTATAAAAGCAGAAACAATATCGTAATGTTGCTCTCCTGTTTTATCATATAAAACAGTATTATTTTGAACTTTTGAAAGCACCAAATCATTTGTAATAGTTATTGGTTCATCCTCTGAATTCACAACTAATTCGAAAATATTTAAGAGCTTCCTTGCATCACCTCCTGATATTCTTAATAATGCCTCAGTTTCATTTAGAACAATTTTTTTTGATGATATAATTGAATCCTTTTCCATTGCTCGTTGCAGCAATGCTTCTAAATCTGTTTTATTAAACGAGTTTAAGATATAAACCTGACAACGAGATAGGAGGGCGGGTATTACTTCAAAACTTGGGTTTTCTGTGGTAGCTCCAATTAATGTCACCCAGCCTTTTTCCACCGCACCTAATAATGAATCTTGTTGAGATTTACTAAACCTATGAATTTCATCGATGAATAATATAGGGTTTTTAGAAGTAAACAATCCTCCACTTTGTTTAGCTTTAGCAATAACATCTCTTACATCTTTAACCCCAGAACTAATAGCACTTAATGTGTAAAAAGGACGTTTGGATTCTTGAGCAATAATGTTGGCAAGAGTCGTTTTTCCAATGCCAGGAGGTCCCCATAATATAAGCGAGGGAATAACCCCTCTTTTAATATGCTGTGTTAAAGCTCCGTTTTTTCCTACAAGGTGCTGCTGACTTATATAATCCTCTAAACTTTTTGGACGTATTCTTTCTGCTAAAGGTTCATTCATATTGAATATAAAAAATGCTTTTATAAAGAGTTGTCACAAATTTACAATTATAATATGAGAGAAAAATAGTTCAAAAGTTTTTTTAGTACTGCCAATTTTTCAGAAATAAAGTTTTGGACTTATATTTGAAGTATTGTTATGTAATATATTCTGAATGAGCGATACAAACTTTAAATTTAAACCAAATGTAATTGGTATACCCGTTCTAATGATTGTTAGTATCTGGATTATTTATTTTATTGAAATAAATTTTGGTTTTAATTTTAATAAATATGGTATATATCCAATGTCATTTGTAGGTTTACGTGGTGTTTTGTTTTCGCCATTTATTCATGGAGATGCTAGTCATTTAGTAAACAATTCAGTTCCTTTAATGGTGCTTTTAGGATGTTTATATTATTTCTATCAAAAAATTGCAAATAAAGTTCTAATTATAGGGTTGTTGTTTACCGGAATATTAACTTGGATTTTAGGACGTCCTTCTTATCATATTGGAGCTAGTGGAATTATTTATATGCTGGTTAGTTTTATTTTTTTTAGCGGGGTTTTTAGAAAATATTATCGGTTAGTGGCATTGTCTTTATCTGTTGTGTTTTTATATGGAGGAATGATATGGTATATTTTTCCAATGAAAGAAAGGATTTCATGGGAAGGGCATTTATCAGGGTTTATAGTAGGATTTGTATTCGCTTTTATTTTTAGAAAAAAAGGACCCCAACCTGAAATATTTAGGTATTCTCAAAATGAAGAATTTGATAAATTATTTGATGAAAATGGAGATTTTAACCCTCCGTCAGAAACGGAAGAAAATATAGATATTGATTTAAAATTATAATTTTAACCTTTAACCTTTAACCTTTAACCTTTAACCTTTAACCTTTGTCTCGTTGTTTCATATAAAAACGCTCCACAAGCAACTGAAACATTTAATGAAGCAATATCACCTAGTAATGGAAGTTTCGCTTTATGGTCAACTATTTTTAATATAGAAGGATTAATACCTCTATCTTCAGACCCCATAACGATTGCTGTTGGACCTGTTAATTCAACGTCATAAATTAAATTTTCAGTTTTTTCAGTAGCGGCTACTAATTGAATACCTTCTGCCTGAAATTGAAAAACGGCATCTTTAATATGGTCTACTTTACAAATTGGAATTTTAAATGCGGCACCAGCTGAGGTTTTAACAGTATCTGCGCTAATAGGTGCGTTCCCTTGTTTTTGAATGATGATACCATTAACACCTGTGCATTCAGCAGTTCTTATAATTGCTCCAAAATTACGAACATCAGAAATTTGATCTAGTAATAAAAATAATGGAGTTGATGTTTTTTCTAAGGTTTCACTTATTAAAGTATCTAAATCAATAAAATCAATTGGTGAAATTTGAGCAGCTACCCCTTGATGGTTACTGTTTTTGGAAAGTCTGTTTAGTTTTTCAATAGGTACATGGCTAGTAGTAATGTTATGCTTTTTAATGAGTGAATTTAACTCTGAAAATAAATGACCACCTAAATCTTTTTGAAGAAAAACCTTACTTATTGTTTTTCCTGAATTTATTGCTTCTATAACAGCTCTAATACCAAATATTTTTGAAACTTCGTTTTCCATGCTGCAAATGTAATTATAAAAAGAAAAACCACCGCAATTGCGGTGGTTTTAATATTAATTTTAAAATAATTTAATATTTTAAGAATTAGTTTTGGTCTGCTTCACTTAAATTTGGATTCGCATCAATTTCAGCTTGAGGAATTTTCCAAATCCATTTTGAATTTACAGAAGGTTTAGCTTGTTCAAACCCATCACTGTATAATACTTTAGAAGCACCTGAATTGGTATAATCTAATGCATCATCCCAACGAATATGATCGTGGAAACTAAATCCTTCACCCCATAATTCAACGGCACGTTGGAATTTAATTTGATCCATTAAAAGATCTTTAGAGCTAAATAATGTTTTATCAAATGCTGAATCTCTTTTTTCTCCTAATACAGCAAGTGCATCTTGAGCTCCAGAAACATCATTTAACATTGCTTTTGCTTCAGCTTCAATTAAATACATTTCAGAAGAACGCATATAAATCACATCATCTGGATCAATTGTTCCAGGATTTTTTTGTAAAAATTTAACTGACATATATGGGTGTGTATTATGTCCACCTGTCATACCATACGTTGTAATTACATTTTCCCAAGCTGCCCAGAAATCATCATCATTGCTATAGTTTGGATCAGAATCTGAACTTCCCCCTTGTCCGTTTGAAGCTGAAGGATTAGTATTTGGAGCTAAAGGTAACCAACCATCTCTACGGTAGTCAGTTGCAGGAAGTTGATCGTATATTCCATTATTTATGAATTTTGGATTACTACGGTTTTGACTTCCATTAAAAGTAGAACACATGTAGTAAAAATACGAAGCATAGTAATTAGTTTCTGTATCAATTACACGACCACCCCAAATTACTTCTGATAAATCATATGTGTTAAATCCTTTTTTCCAACCAGCTTCATCTAATAAAGGGTATCCTTCTCTAGCTTTAATAGCTGCATCAGCTGCTGTTGACCAGTCACCTTTAGATAATGCTACACGAGCTTTAATTCCATATGCAACATTTAGTGATAAATGTGATTTATTTGCTGCACTAGAAGCATCTTTTAAGTAATTAATTGACGCATCAAGGTCTTGCTCAATTTGAGAATAGATTTCCTCAACAGTTGAACGAGGAGCACTTGTATAAGGAGCTACAGTTTCAAATAATAAAGGTACACCAGGATCAGTTGAAGGAGTTCCAATGATATATCCTTTGGCATACGTCATAACTAATTGATGGTATGCCCATGCGCGGTATGCATGTGCTTGTCCAAGAATATTATTCATTAATGGATCAATTGTTAAACCTGCAGATTCAACTTTATTAATAATTGAATTAGCACTTGCTATAAAGTGGTAACGTTGGTACCAAAGGTTTTTTACAGTAGTATAATTTGCATCGGTATGTGTTAACCAACGTAAATCACTTCTCATCCATCCATTTCCAGGTGAAGAGTGAAGAATACTTCCTCCCATTGCATCAAATGAAGCTAAAAAATGGCTTTGTCCACTTCTACTAGAACTTGCTCCTTCTAATGGAGATTGTGCATACATTTGACGGTGTAAACCGTTTAGTATTAACATCATGTTTTCTGGAGATGATAAGGCATCATCAGCAGAGATTGAATCTGTAGGAGTTGTGTCAAGGAAATCATCCGAACAACTAACTCCAATAGCTAATGACAATGTCATTAACAATATATTTATTTTACGAATCATAATTTTCGATATTATTTTTATTATTTATTAAAATGAGATATTAACCCCTAATGATATAACTCTTGATGGATTATAGTCGTTTCCTTCTGGAGTTCCAGCAATATTATATTGTGGATTTAATCCTTTTCTTTCTGTTAACATGAATAAGTTTTCACCTGAAACAAAAAGTCTAAAAGTGTTAATTCCAAATTTTTCAATAAGATCTTGGTCTAAATTATAAGATACACTTACGTTTTTAAGAGCAAGGTATGATGCGTCTGTTAAGAATCTTGTAGATCCACTTACTAGTTGATTAGCAGCACCATTCTCTAAACGAGGTACGTTTGTAATGTCACCTTCAGCTCTCCAAGCATTTTGCATATCAGGGTGTAAAGACTCACCATATTCACCTGGATGCATCATTGCAGCATAACCATAATCAAGAATATCTCCTCCTATAGAGTAAAGTAACATTGCGTCAAGTGAGAAATTTTTATACTTAAAGTTATTAGAAACTGAACCTACTAAATCAGGTAGCGGAGTAGCATTTACATATGTTTTTCCAGCATCTTGATAAGAGTGAGAAGTAGCATAAGAACCATCATCATTTAATACTCTAGTTCTTCCTCCTGTTTCAGCATTATCTTCATATTTGTAATATAAAGCATCACCATTACTTGGATCTACACCTGCATAATCATAAATGTAGTAATCAAATCTTGAACGACCTTCATCCCAACGTTTAGACCCTGAAATAAATGGAGCTGGAATTTCAGTAATTTCATTTTTAAGAGTTGAAGCTTGAATGCTCATATCCCAACGGAAGTTATCTGTTTGAATTAAATGACCATTTAACCCAAGTTCAAATCCTTGGTTGTACATTGTTGCAATATTTGCAGGACCTTCACTGTGTCCATTAGATAATGCAATTGGTACATTATATAATAAGTCTGAAGATGTTTTTTTGTAGAATTCAATAGATCCTTCTAATTTGTTATCGAATAATCCGAAATCTAAAGCAATATCCCAGCTATCAACAGTTTCCCAAGTTAAATCATTGTTACCTAATTTTGACCAGTAGATTCCAGGATCACCAGCATTTGGATATAATGCATAACGAGGTTGAGAAATATAAAAATCATTAAGATTATCATTACCTACCTGTCCAAAAGAAGCTCTTAGTTTTAATCTGCTAATAACATCAATATCTTTAATAAAGTCTTCTTGATCAATTCTCCAAGATCCTCCAATAGAATAGAAATTACCCCAACGTACATCTTTGTTGAATACAGAAGAACCATCTCTTCTTATTGAACTACTTAAGTAGTATTTATCATCAAAGTTATAGTTAACTCTTGCAAAATATCCTTCAACTCTTTTATCACTACTATAACCTGATAAATCAGAAGTTGTAGCAAAATTGTCGAATTCATAAATACCAACAGCAGTTTGTGTGTTTTTCATACCTGAAACTCCTGAGTAATGACGGTCAAAACTTTCATGACCTAAAGTTACCTCTAAGCTATGGGCATCAAATTTTTTGTTGTAATTAATAATCTGGTTAAAGTTTTCAACAGTTCTTCTATATCTGTCTTCACTATATCTACCAGTTGGAGCACCATCACCTACAACATTGTTTTCATATTCTTTATTGATATAATCGTTTATATCACGACCATAAATAATTTTAGCAGTTAATCCTTCAGTAATTGCAGCTTCAGCATAGTAACGGAAACCAACATTGTTTACTTCTGTAACATCACTGTTTAAAATAGCTTCAGCAATTGCATGACGACCTACATGAACTGGTCTTGATTGAATTCCATAAGCTGGATATCCTTCACCTAGGTCAAATTGAGTGTCACCATTTTCATCTCTTAAGTATTCACCTGTTGTTGGGTCAACTAAATTTACTGGGTAAATAGATCCCATTCCTTTTGCGAAACCAAATGGGTTTGCAATAGAACTTCCTCTTGACATTGGACCTTCTTGATTTGTAAATGAAAGGTTCATGTTACCACCAACTTTTAACCATTTTGTTGGATTAAAATTAGCATTTAAACGAGTTGTTAATCTATCATACTTACTAGTTATAACATATCCTTTTTCGTTTAAGTAAGAAGTAGAAAAATAAACATCATGATTTTCTCCACCACCAGATAAGCTTAAAGAGTGATTTTCTCTGCTTCCTGTTTGTTCTAATGCGTCATACCAGTTAAGACCTTTAGCAATAACTTGAGCACTTGGGTTTAATTTACCATCAACACCAACAATTTGGTCATTGGCAACATTAAATGGGTTATAACCTAAACGGTTAAAAATAGTTGCAGAAGCTTGAGCAGCAGCATCAGTACCTGATAAAGTGTTTTTGTATGCTTCCCACATTAATTCATAGTATTGACCTGGACCAGCAGCATCATATTCAGGAATACCTTTTGATAATACTCCATATTGAGAATTGATATTTACTTTAATTCCTGCGTTCTTTTTACCACCTTTAGTTGTAATTAAAACTACACCATTTGCAGCACGAGAACCATAAAGTGCAGTAGATGCTGCATCTTTTAAAACAGTCATAGACTTAATGTCATCTTGGTTTAAACTAGTTAAAGAACCTTCAAATTGAATTCCATCAACGATGTAAAGAGGATCAGAAGAACCATTTAATGTACCAACTCCTCTAATAACAATACTAGGAGAAGATCCTGGTTGGCCTGAAGCAGATAATACCTGAACCCCAGTTGTTGATCCTTCAATTGCCGCAATTGGAGATGTAAGAGCTCTTAACTCTAACTCTTTAGATCCAATAACTGATGCAGAACCAGTAAAAGCTTCTTTAGTTGTTGTACCATAGGCAACAACAACAACTTCTTCTAAAAGATTACCACCAACTAATGTTACGTTTAAAGTGTCTGAATCACCAACAGTAACTTCTTTAGTTTGCATTCCTACATAACTAAAAACAATAATGTTTCCAGCAGATGCTTTTATTGTGTAATTACCATCAAAATCTGTTTGTGCACCATTTAAGGTACCTTTTACAATTACATTTACACCAGGTAGAGGACCTCCCTCATCTGAAACTGTACCTGAAATTGTTCTTTCTTGCGCAAAGGTTATTTGCACCACTAACACAAGCAAAAGTGTTAGAATTCCATTAAACTTTGTTTTCATTATAAAATTGTTTGATTTAAGCCGTAAAGTTCAGTATAAATTAAAAAACAAACTAATTTAAAACTATTGTTTTATTAAAATAAATTATCTATAATTGTGAAAAGTGTAAAAAAAATTTGGTTATCGGGTGGTTAATTATGGTAATCGTAATTTTTGTTAAAATTCTAAATTGATTTAACTTAGTAACTTACTGAAACTCAAAGGATAATATTTAAGCTGTTTATAGGTGAACTTATTAGAGGGAGAAGAGGATTTTTTTTAAGTAAAAAAAAAATTAAAAAGGAAGAAGATTTATATGTTATTTACTCAATTTTAAAATTGGAAAAAAGCTAATATTCAATTTAGTTCATATTAAAAGTAAAGGTGTCCAAAGCCTAAAAAAATTTTAGTTCAAAAGTTGTTGCTTTAAAAACCAAAATTTATTAAGATCGTTTATTTTTTTGTGTAAAAATCATATAATTTTAAAGGGTTATATTTCTTAAAAATTAAAAACCCCCTGTAAATCTAATTTACAGGGGGTTTTAAATAAAATAGATTAAATTATTCTATCACAAATGTTTTGGTTGCTTCTGCACCGAAATCTCCAACAAAGTTTACTAATTCAACTGAGTTTTTAGTAAGTTTAACACTTCCTTCATTAGGGTATGATAAACCATCTCCGTAAGCATCATATGCTGTAAAAGTATAAGATCCAACACCTAAACAAAAGCTAGTAGAAAATTTAGCATCACCATCTTCATAAGGTCCACCATCAGCAACTATATTATTTTCACTATCAACTAATTTCCAAGTTGTTTCGCTTCCATAACCATCAAATATGATATCTAAGAACACTTCATTTCCAGGACAGCTTTGAATTACTTTTAATTCGCAAGCTGCACCTATTAATAGGTCTTCTTCGTTATTAAAATTCAAGACTAATTTTTTACCTGAAACTCCAATATTTAAATCAGAAATAGTTACAAGTAACTCTCCTACATTTGTATTTGCAGGAATAGTTACAGTTGCAGGAACAGTATAAGAAGCTGGGTCAGCTGAAGAAGCTTCAAGATCAACGTTTACTCCAAAAGTTCTATCTGAACCCGTTTTTTTAGTAGAATAAACTTTTATGATTTTATCAGTAGTACCGTCAATATCAACTGGGAAGCTAGCGGTAGTACTTTCGAAACTTACATAATTAATGTTCTTAGTTCCTACACCGTCTTCTTCACAACTGTTGAAAACAAACAGTGACAGAGACATTAGAAATAAAAAATATATTTTTTTCATAATTTGTTTTATTAGATTAAGTTAAGATGAAAACATACTCTTAAAGAATGTTTTCATCTTAAAAATAAATTAGTTTATAAATGGATTGTTTTGAATTTCACTTTGAGGAATTTCAAAAGTTAATCTATCATCATCATAACTAATAGGTGTTCCTACGTTTGATAAATGGTTAGATCCACGTTGAATAGTTGCTTTGTTTCTTTTCATAGCTAAATAACTTTTCCCTTCTCCGTATAATTCAATTCTAGTTTGAAGGTAAATTTCATCAAGTAAAGCTTGACCAGCTAACCCATCAACATACGATGCATCAGGTAATCTTAGACTTAATAAAGCTTTTAAACTAGTTTTAGCAGCAGCTTCATCTCCAGATTTAGCAGCAGTTTCAGCATGTAATAAATACATTTCAGAAACTCTCATGTAAACATAATCTGTATCAACATTTCTTTGACCTCCAATTTTTCTATCAGAATGATAAAATTTATAGATAGATCCTAAATAATTTGAAGAACCACTATTAGTGTAAAACTGACCTTTTCTTACATCATCTGCAGGAATTAAATCAAATAATCCTTGGTCAATAGCCTTTTTATCTCCAGCCCATTGGTAGCTATAAGTGAAAAGGTCCATTTGACCCCACCATGATACTAAATCTAAACCATTGTCAAGTGTAATATCTACACCCCACATCCATCCTGAAGTATTTACATCGTCAAATCCACCAACTTCATCTCCTGAACCGTTGTATACAACTTCATCAGCAGTCATAATGTTGAATCCTCCATTATTAATAATATCAGCAGTTAAATCTTTAGCTAAAGTATTTTCACCCATGACCGCATAAGTATATGCTAATAACCCTTGAGCAACTGATTTATTAACTTCGTTTTTAGCACCTCTTGTAAAAGTATCTAATAAAGAAATTGCATCATTTAAATCTTTTACAATTAAATCAAATACTTGTTGAGTTGTACTTTTTGGTTGATTTTCTTGATTCGGATCCGTGTAAATTGGTAAAATTTCATCACTTGGATTATAGCTTTCTGCAAAGAATTGAGAAAGGTAGAAATAACCATAAGCTCTCATTGCTTTAGCTTGTCCTAATAAATGTTTGTTTTCATCTGATTCAGGAACAATATCATTTCCACCTAAGGCATCTATTACAGAGTTCGCAGAACGAATAATTCTGTAGTAATATCTCCAAGGCTTATAGTTTGCAATGTTCGTATAATCAGTAGTTGCTTGGAATTCAGTAATTCCAGATCTATACCATCCATAAGTACTTACAGATAAGGCCATATCACCAGATAACATATCACTATAAATATCATATCCTTTTTGTCCGAAATCATCGTGATCTAAATTAGTTCCACCAGTTCCAGTTTCAAACATTAATGTATAAATACCACTAATACTACCAGCAATAACATCAGGGTTATTAGCACTGGCTTGTTGAATTTGTTCTTGCGTTAGAAATCGAGTTGGCTCAACTTCTAAAAAATCATCACTACAGCTATAGCTAACGCCTAAAAGCAACATAGCTGAAAGTGAGTATATAAATAATTTTTTCATAATTAAAATGTTGTTTAGTTATTAAAATTTAACTCTTAATCCTAGAGTAAATGTACTTAGTGGAGAATATCTGTATTGATTAGATTCTCCTGACTCAGCTGTTGAAGGGTTAAAACCATCTCTAGCACTTAATAAAAATAAATTATCTCCAGTTAAAGAAACATTAACACTTGAAAGACCCATTTTTTCAACAAATGTTTTTGGTACGCGGTATCCTAACGATACGTTGTTCAACGCTAAGAAATCGGATTTTTCAATGAATCTAGTTGAACTACTGTTAACATTTGTGTTGTAGTTACTTGATAATTTAGGAACATTTGTAATGTCACCTGGTTCTTGCCATCTGTCTAAAATATCAGTATGCCAGTTGCTGTTTCCAATTTCTCTATTATGCATTAAATTAGCGTAAGCAGCATCATATGAGTAACCTCCTACACTATAAATAAATTGTGTGCTAATGTTGAAATCTTTAACAGTTGCAGACAATCTAAATGCTCCTCTTACTTTTGGAATAATAGATTTGTTAACGTATTTTTGAGTTGCATCAGCATATTTTTTTGTAACTGTTTGGCTAATTGCATTATCAGGATTAGCAGTTGTGTACTCATATAATGAACTAATTCCTTCATCTGCATCTAAACTTCCATTACCGTTAGCATCGTGGTAATAAAGATTCCACATTGCTGTACCATCCGCTGGATCAACTCCTGCCCATTCTTTTACATAGAAATCATATAAAGAGTGTCCCGCAGATCTACCAAATCTACCTGCAATATCTAATACCTTTTCTTCACCAGTTGCTGGATCTATAGGCATAGTAGTAAGTTCATTATTTAACATTTCACCGTTAATAACAAAATCTAATTTAAAATCATCTTTGTCAATTAAGTGAGCAGCAATATCAAATTCAAAACCACTATTTCTTAAAGTACCATCATTTACAGTTTGTAGAGCATAACCTACAGAAGGTCCAACACGTCTGTCAAACAATAAGTTTTCAGTATCTTTAATATAGTAATCTAAAGCAACATCAACAAAGTTACTAATTCCAAATTCAACACCTGTTTGGAACATTTTTGAAGTTTCCCATGTTAAGTTAGGGTTACCGATATCTCTAGGAGAAATTGAAATTCCATCATTTAAGTTGCTAACATTAAAGGTATTGTATCCTGGGTAAAAACCTACCCCTGCTTGTTCACCAACAAGTCCATAACTAACTTTTGCTTTTAAGAAATCAACATAAGTTAAGTCTTCCATAAATGCTTCTTTAGTTAAAATCCAAGAAGCACCAACTGATCCAAAGGTATCCCATTTGTTGTCACCAATAAATCTAGAAGAACCATCACGTCTTACAGATCCAGTTAAGAAATATTTATCTTCAAAATTATAATTTACTTGTCCAAAGTAACTTTCTAGAGATGCTTTATCTGTATAAGAAGTAGGAGGTGAAGATACAATTACAAAATTGTTTAAGTCATCAATATTTGGGTGTACCATTTTAGACATACTTGCAGTAAGTCTTTTTCTTTCCCATGAGTTACCTTCATGTGCGGCAAGAACCTCAAAATTATGATCTCCAAAACTTTTTTTGAAACGAATTAAGTTAAGAATGTTGTATGCAATTAAATCTTCGTTATATTTATAAATAGAACCACCTTGACTAGCAGAACCTCCATAGAAAGGACTTCCTAAACTGTTGTATTTATCAGAATAGTATTGAGCACCAAAAGTATTCTCAAAAGTAAGGTTTTCAGTAATATCAAAATTAAAGCTAAAGTTACCGTTTAGTTCGTGTCTTTTAGATTCACTTTTATTATAATGAGCATCACCAACTGCATTCGTTAATGCACCAAAGTTTCTTCCTAAACCATAATCATATTGATTTCCTCCAAAAATAGGATCTTCAACAATATTTCCTGCGTCATCTCTTAAGAATAATGGAAAAATAGATGGTAGTTGGTCAACAAACCAGAAAATACTTCCTGAATCTGAAGATTGTCCGTTATCATTTTGTTCAGAATATGCGTAACCAAGGTTAACTGTAGCAGTCATCCATTCTTTTGGCTTATGCGTTAAATTAATTCTTGAAGTATAACGTTTGTAGTCAGAATTAATAATATATCCTACATCTTCTAAATAACCAAATGAGCTAAAATATCTTGTGTTATCATTACCTCCACCCATTTTAAGGTTAGCTTCAGTTCTATTTGAATCTTGGAAACCAAAGTCTTCCCAATTTTCTGGGTCATATTTTCTAGTTACATCAGTTCTAAATTGCCCAGTAGCTGGATCAATTAATTGTGAACCTTCAGCATTCCAAAGATTGTATGTAGGTCCTAATCCAGCTCCTGAAAATAAGTTTGTACCAGCATATTCTCCAGGGTTCGCTTCACCAGTTGCAACACCTTTATTGTATAAAGCTTCCCAGCTTAACTCTGTATAAAGTTCAGGTGATTTAATTGTGCTGTAACGTGGTATGTAACTTTTGTTAATACCAGTTTTTACATCAACTTCAATATAAGATGAATTTGATTTACCTTTTTTAGTGTTAATTAAAATTACACCATTTGCTCCTCTAGAACCGTAAATTGCTGTTGCAGTTGCATCTTTAAGAACAGTTGTTGACGCAATATCAGATGGGTTAATAGAGTTGATACTTCCTGAGAAAGGAACACCATCTACTACGTATAAAGGATCTCTGTTACCATTTACAGAACCAAAACCTCTAATACGAATTGTAGATTCAGTACCTGGTTGTCCTGAAGTATTAATAACTTGTACCCCTGATACCTCACCAGCTAATGCTTGAGAAACGTTAGAAACAGATTTCACTTCTAAATCTTCACTTTTCACAGTTTTAATTGACCCTGTAAAGGATTTTTTAGTAGTTGTACCGTAACCAACAATAACAACTTCTTCTAAAACATTAGAACCAGCCATTAAAACATTAATTGTATTTGAAGATCCTACAGTTTTTTCTAATGTTGTCATCCCAACATAGCTAAAAACAATTACATCTCCAGCGTTAGCTTTTAATGTATAGTTACCATCAAAATCTGTTTGTGTACCGTTTACGGTACCTTTAACAACAATACTTACCCCTGGTAAAGGTCCTCCTTCATCAGAAACAGTTCCTGTTATTGTTTTTTCTTGTGCAAACGAAATTTGCACTACTAACGCTAAGAGTAGCGTTAATATTCCATTAAACTTTGTTTTCATTATAAAATTGTTTGAATTATTTGATGTAAAAGTGATAAATTTATTAATAAAAACCTAATAATTTATTAATGATTTTTTACGGTTCAGACGAGTATAATCAAAATAAGATGCGAAAAATATAATTTGGTTGCGTCAAATTGATTTTTTTTAAATTATTCGTAATAAAAGTTACTTAAGGTAAAATGTGTTACTATCCTTTAATATGATTAATACTAGTCATGAAAAAATAGATTTTGTTTTTTTGTTTGTTCTAATTAATTTAAAATCAATATGATGTAACTGATGTTCGAATTGAAAAGAGTTTTTTGATCCTTGATAAAATGATATTCTGATTTATTAATTATGTATGTTTAATTAAATTCATTTGATAATTCCTTAAAAGTGGTTTTTTTGAAAATATTTAGGAAAATTTTAAAATATGCTGTTTGAATGGTGATATTTTATGTTAGAATTAGAGTTTTTTTTATTCAAAAAAATTAAAGGTATTCCTAATAAACATGCTTTTTTAACTGGAGGCAGTATTCTAAGAATAATTGTTTGGTTAAATAGCGTTAAATTTCGTAATTTCACTTAAATTTAAATAGCTGATTATATGAAAAATAAGTTAAGATTGTTAGTGTTAGGATTAGTATTGAGTACAACTTTTGTTTTTGCTCAAAAAAAGTGTGAAGTTCTAAAAAAAGATATTGCTGGGAAGTATGTTGGTGATTGCAAGAAAGGGTTAGCTCATGGAATTGGTAAATCAACAGGTGAAAATATTTATGAAGGTAAATTTAAAAAAGGTTTACCAAATGGAAATGGTGCCATTTTATATAGTGATGGAGGTAAGTATGTTGGTAATTGGAAAAATGGATTTAGAAGTGGTGAGGGAAAATATGTTATTACTATAAATGGGAAAGAATCTATTAAAGAGGGGATTTGGAAGAAAGGAAAATATGTTGGGAAAAAGGCGATTAAACAGTATAAGGTAAGTAAAAAAATTGCTGTTTCTAGATATAGAATAAAAAAGATGGGGGAGGATGTTAATAGAGTTACAATTAAAGTTAGGTATAAGGGGCAGGCTTTAAAAAATACATTAGAGAATGTTGTTGTAAATTCTGGAAGACGTGAGAATTATAGTGGGTATATAGTTTTTAAAGATATAAATGTGTATCCGTTTAATTGTAATATGAGATATAATGTTCCCAGTGCTATGGGTTCTACAAGCGTGGATGTTGAATTTTCTTTTAAAATATTGGAGAAAGGTGATTGGATGGTAGAATTGAATCATTAAGAGTTTTTTGGAACAAGTTTGTTCACCTTACACATATTTAAATTAATGTAAGGTGAATTAACTTATCTGGTTAATAAAAGTCCAAGTAAATATTAGTTTTTTTAACTCATATTTATGGATGGAAATAAAGAGTTAAAAGGTATGGGAAAGGTAGTCTTGTAAGACTACCTTTTTTTTATTAAAATGAATTACTTTAAATAGTTTGAAATTGGACTTTAATAAATTTTATTAATACTGCTTTAGTGTTGTTTAGTTAAAAAAAGTTTGTATTAATGAATATTCTAGTTTCTATTCACTTTGGTTAAACTATTTAGATTGATTTTAATTAGAAGTTTTTCAAATAGATTGTTTGTTGGACAAAAAAAATTTGGACTAATTATTAAAAAGAGTAAAACAATTAAGATTTAAAACAGTTAGAAAAGTATATGTAAATAAAAAAGACTGTCTTGTTGAAGACAGCCTTTTTGTAATCATTTAATATCTTAAAATTATAAAGCGGTTACAACGAATTTTGTACCATCGTTAACTACTTTTAAAATTTTATAAGCATTTGGTGATCCCCAAGATGATGGTCCTGCAAAGAATTCATATGGGTAATTAGTTCCATCAAATGTACCTGAAATTACTTCTGAAGTTCCATCAGGATATCCCAAAGTATAAGTATAATTAAAATCTACACCTTCGCCCCAGTCTAAAATAGTAACGAAATAGTCACCTACAGGATCTTCTAACCAAATAGAATGATCAATTTCTGGGTTTGCTCCAGTTGCACCTCCTGTACCCCATAATGTAGCAGGGTATACTGAAGTGTCACTATAAATTAACATATCCATATCAAGATCATTATCCCATGCAAAATTAATTGTCAATAATGTAGGGTCTGCAACATTATCAAATGAGATATTGATTTCTGGTATTACAGTATTTGGATGAACCAAATATTTTTCAGCAATACCTTGAATTTCTAATTGAATATCTAAGGTTTCAGTAGATTCAACTAAGTAATCAGATTCTAAAATAATTGAAAATGTAGCTTCAGTTGTGTACGGCTGTACAGTTACTGATTCTAGTTCCGCGAAATCGTGGCTATCTGCCGTTCCACCAATTATTGTAGGTGTGAAAGTTACAGCTCGTTCTAATGGTTTACTGAAAGTAATTGTGTAATCAATAGTTTCACCTTCCATTGCAGTTCCAGAAAAATCAGTAGTTAATGTAACCGTAGGGTTTCCATCAGGACTGATAATTTCTGAAGGATCTTGTTCTGCTGTTTCAGTTTCACATGAAGCAAAACAGCCTAATAAAAAAACAAGACCAATAATATTAATTTTTGAAAATATTTTCATTATAATAAATTTAGTTATTAATAATTAAACTATTGTTTAACATATGTTACATAATATACTCTATCCGATGTAGCCGGAGGAACAACAATAGTGTATTCTATATAGATATTACCGGTAACAGGATCTACAGATGATACACCAGCTACTCCTTGTACCCAGTTACTATATAAATCCACTAAGTTTTGACCAGGGATACTAATATCACCACACACATCATAAAATGTAAATCCTGGAGTTCCACCAAGCTGAGCTGGTGTCCAATGTCCAACATTTGAAGTACGATATTCACCAACACCTGTTTTTGTAAAAGTAGTTGTACGTGTACCTGTACTTACAAATGCACCACCTCTATAATACTCAAATGTTTCTGTATAATTACCATCTAAATTAGAATCACAAGCATAATTTAAAGTTACCGTTACTGGTTTACCACTTGCAACAACTTTATTGTCACCTGTAGTTGCAGTTGCTTTAAGAATTAAAATAGGGCTTGGACCAGCTAATGGTGCTACAATTCCATCTGTCAACATAACCACGTTTGCATAACCAAGAAAATCATTAGCTTTTAAAAGTGTTGTAGTTGGATTATCAATTCTGTAGTGAACACCTTCTATCGCTGTTGAACCTGCGGTTGCTTCGAAAGTTACAGTTACATCATTTGTTAAGTCCATTACTGTTGGTCCCTCGAGTTTCATTTTTAATGTAAAATCATATTCGCTACCATCAGCAATATTCGCTACATTTTCTCGAGCGTTTGTGAAGCCGGCTACATTATTTCCTTGATCATTTAGCTCTAGACCGGTTTCATCATCAAAGCAAGAAGTTAAAAACGACATGCTTATCATAAAAATTAATATATATTTTATTTTTTTCATAATATTCTATGTTTTAAAATTAATTTGCCCAAAAAACTTTAGCAGAAAATGCATCTGGTTGTGATGGTACATTAGCTCCATTCGAAGATAATTCACTTGCTGGATAGTATAAACGAACAGGTCTGTCACTTGATGTAGCTTGACTTGAAATAGGCAGCCCTGAAGGGTATCCAGTTCTATTGTAATCGAACCAAGATTGTTCAGCTGTTATACCATTCGTAGCAACCCATTTCTGAGTGATAATTGCTTCAAGTTTATTTGAAGAACTAGCCCAACTTACATTTGAAATATTTTGTCCATAGTATGATGATGCTCCAGAAGCTCCAAGATAGTCAAATGATGCTTGAATACCACTTTCATAAAAAGTTTGCGCATCACCAAGGCTTGTTTGAGCTAAAGCAGCCTCAGCTTGGTTGAAGTAGCTTTCAGCCAATGTGAAAATATTGGCACCCATGGTTTCACTTTTAATTATTCCAGGACCTAAGTTTGAAACATTTTCGGGAACAAAGGCGTCAACAACTGGTGTATCGTAATCTAATAACCCTTGTACAACACCTAAGTGACCAGATGATGGTCTTTCATAGATGTAATCGATTCTAACATCACCTGTGTTTGTTAAGTAATTTAAAACATAATCAGTAGCACAAGTAGCTTTACTAGTTAAGGTTAAAACATCAGATGCGTCTTCTGCATATAAATTCCATAAAGGATTTTGTTTTCCTTCATCTTTCGAGTAGCCTGGATTTACTAAAACATCGTCAGTGATAAATCCTGCGCTTTCTGCAAATGCTTCAGAAATAGCAGCAGTATTAGATCCACGAACTGCAATTCTTAATTTAATTGTATTTGCAAATTTAATCCATTCGTCCATTTCACCACCAAATATTGCATCATCCTCAGCAGGTACAATTGCATTAGTTGAATTTTTAATTAGGGCTATAGCTTCAGTTAATTGAGTAACTAAATCACTGTAGATAAAAGATGCTTCATCGTAAATAGGTGTAGCATTATCTTTTCTACCTAAAGCTTCACTATAAGGAACATCACCATAAAAATCAACTAAAAGTTGAAAGTGATAAGCCTTCATAATCATTCCAATAGCTTTATAATTATCATATTCTGCATCTAACATAGTTAGTAAATGGTACTGTTTTAATGCTTGTGTGTATGAATTCGAAAAAATTCCAGCATAAAACGATGAAGTTACATTGTATTTAAATTCATCTGGGTACCATGCAAATCCATCTGATTGACTCCAGTTGTACATTAGCATATTTCCAAGAGTATTTGCTCTTCTTCCTCCGCCATCAGTTCCTTGAATTAGGTTTGCTGTATATTTTTGAGCTACAGGCAACACTAAATCTGGAGTTACTGTGGTAGGGTTATTTGGATCGACATTTACATCCAAATAGTCCTCACAAGATGTTAATAGCATTATTGCTATTAGCACATTTATATATTTAAAAATATTTTTCATTTTGTTTTCTTTTTTAGAATTCTACATTCACATTAAATCCAAAGGATTTTGTTGGAGGAGATTGGAAATATCCACCAACACCAATAGCGTTACTATTACTATTATTAAATTCTGGATCAGAAAATCTATTTTCTTCAGGTAAACGAGTGAAAAGGTTTCTTCCAATTAAACCAAAACTTACTTTAGTTAGCATTGTTTTGCTTAAAAATTTCTCTGGTAATGAATAGTTAAGAGCAATTTCCCTTAGTTTTAACGCAGTTGCATCTTTAACATAGTTAGATTTAACATCGTTATAAGCATCTGTCCAGTAACTTTGACGACCACCTTGAACTTGGATATTTGTATTTTCAGTAAATACTCCAGGGCTTGTTTCAATAACTGAGTTTGGAATTACAAAGTCTTGTCTGTTAGCTGAAATACTAGCAATAGATCTTCCTGTAAATTCCATAGCATCTGAACCTTGCTCATAGTAAACGTGTCCAGTTCTGTAATCTACAGTTGCTGATAATGTAAATCCTTTGTAGTTAGCAACTGAATTTAATCCTAGGATATAATCTGGAGTAGTTTTTCCCATGTTTTGAAGTGTTTCTTCAGTAAGTGGAAGACCACTTGCTCCATCAACAACAATTCTACCTGCAGGATCTCTTTGGTAAACATTCGCTTTAATTTGAGGGAAAGCTTCACCAACAACAGCGTAAATACCGTATTGTCCTGTGGTAGTAACAGCAATTTCGTCAAGACCATCCTTAATTTCATTAACAACCGTTTCAGAATCAGAATAATTAACGCTTAAATCCCAGCTGAAGTCATCAGTCTTAAGAACTGTACCACTAAGTGATAATTCAATTCCGTTACCTTCTAATTCTCCAATGTTTGTTAAGAAACTACCAGAAGCTGAAGCTACTGAAGGAGTAGTGAATGTAATTAAATCGGATGTTATTGTATTATAGTAAGATGCATCTAAAGATACTCTACCATTAAAAAATCCTAAATTTAAACCAAATTCATTTGTGTTAATTTTCTCTTTTGCGATATTAGCATCAACGGAAACATTTGATAATTCAAATCCATTTAAGCTGCCAAAAGGAAAACCAGCTCCTTGTCCATATGTTTCATTTATTCTGTATGGTGCTAAGTCATTATATACTGTAGAATTACTATATGTTAATTTAGCATAGCTTAAAACACTGTTGTTTTGAAGAGCTTCTATTGCATCTGTTAAAACAAAAGATAATCCAACTGAAGGATAAAAATAACTATTGTTGTCTGAAGCAAGAGTTGAAGTCCAGTCATTTCTTCCGGCTAAATTTAAAAATAGATAATTGTTATATCCAAAAGTTAAATCTGCGAAAAAACCAAAAGTTCTTTTTTCACTTCCATCAGCATTTGTTACCGGAGTTCCAGTACCGTTAGATATGTCATAAAAACCTGGGATACTTAGATTGTTTGCTCTAATATAGCTATTACGGAATTTAGATTGGTAAACATTTCCACCTAATACAGGTTTTAAAGTAAATGATTCTGCAAATTCAAATTCACCACTAAGGATAAAATCTCCTGTATATATTTCACTTTGAAATTCAGTGTCTTCTACAAAAGAAGAAACTGCACCTGCTGCAGACTGTAAATCTGGGTCATAAGTTTGTGCTGCTCTCCAGTTTTTACCATTCCCCCAGGCATTGTTAATACCAACACGAGCAGTAAAGTTTAAATACTCTTCAATATCCCATGATAAATTGAAATTACTTACAAAACGGCTTGTATTATCAACGTTTCTATTTGTGCCAATCGCCCAGTAAGGGTTTTGGTAATAAGCATTTTGGTAATTGTCTGCATACCCATAAGAAAGAGGGTTCTGCCAGTCACTATATGTTGAAAGTGGAATGTTGGCAGGAGTATTTAGAATAAACCAATATAATGGTCTATCTTGATCTCCAATGCTGCTTCCTACAACGTCAGTTTCATCTCTGAAAAAACTAGTATTAGAAGTCATAGTTACATTTCCAATTTTTTTACTAGCATTAACTCGAATAGTATTTCTTTTGTATTCATCGTCTTGTACAATACCACTAGATCTTTGATCACCAATAGAAACATAAAAAGAACTATTTTCATCACTTCCACTTAAGTATAAAGTATTGTTAAATGTATCACCAGTTCTAAAGAAGTCTAATAAGTTATTCTTTACTGGAGCGTAAGGAATGATTTGAGTAGCTAATCCGTAATCAGCTGGGAATGTAGGTCCAACTTGACGTAAAGTACCATCAAATCTTGGTCCCCAGTTTGTGTTTTCAACAGCATCATATGCTCCTTCCCATCCTGTTCCATATTCTGACTGGAATTCTGGCATATACGCAACTGTTTCTGCTGTATATGAAGTGTTGATTCCAATTTTTAATTTGTCACCAACTTTACCTTTTTTAGTAGTAACTAATAAGGCACCATTACCAGCATTAGAACCATATAGTGCCGCAGCTGTTGCTCCTTTAAGTACGCTAATTGTTTCTATGTCTAAAGGGTTTAAATCGTCAAAAGCTCCTTGTGTTGCTATTGAGCCATCAATAACGATTAAGGCGCTATTACTTCCACTTACAGAGCGTAAACCTCTTAAAATAATTTGAGAACTAGGATTAACTCCATTATCTTGAACATTAATTTGAAGACCAGCAACTTTTCCTGCTAGGGCAGATGCTGCTCTGGTAGGAGAAACCGTTGTTAAGGACTCATCAGAAACTTTTTGGGTTTGATAAGTAACCTCTCGTTTTTCTCTTTTAATACCAAGTGCTGTTACAACTACTTCTTCCAATGCTTGTGCATCTTCTTTCATCGTGACATTGATAGTATTAGAGGTTCCGACAGTTTTTTCAATTGTTTGCATTCCCATAAAAGAGAATTGTAAAACATCACCAATATTGGCTTTGATTGAATAATTACCATCAAAATCAGTTTGGGTACCAACGCTGGCACCTTTAAGTAGAACTGTTACTCCAGGTAATGGTCCGCTTGCATCGGATACATTCCCAGTAACAGTTTTTTCTTGTGCAAATGTAACTTGCATCATAAACGCTAGAAGTAGCGTCAAAAAACCATTAAACTTTGTTTTCATTATATAATTATTTGAATTAATTGGCTCAAAAATCTTAATTATTTGTTAATAATCCTAACTTTTTACTGTTAAAGTGTTAAAAGTTGTTAAAGTAGTTTGAGATTAATTGAATAAAATCGTTAAAAATATAGTGTTTAGTTTAATTGTGATTTTTGTTACATTCTTTAAATTTGAAGGGTTTTAATGTGAAAAATTTAAAAAACATGACTAAATCGTACGTGAATTTTTGAATTGTTTAATGAAAACGGTTTAAGTAGTTCGTTTCCAATAGTGTAGCTTAATTGAATTGTATTGCTGTTAATTGTAGATTGGTATCCTAGTCCAACTCCATATATTTTATTTGTAGAGTCGTCAAGATTGTTATATGTAATTCCAAAATCTGTTATGGTAAAGATATGGGTTTTAGGATTTATTTTATGTTGATATTCTAAATTGGTGATGGAGTATTTTGAAGTGAGAATACTTTGTTCGTTAAAGCCTCTAATTGACGATGTGCCTCCAATTCTATAGAGTTCGTTTATTAAAGGTATCTTTGTTAAAAGTATCTTATTTGAGTTTTTTATAAAAATTGAACCTTTTTGGTTAAGGTTAAAGTTGTAATGGGCTGATAAAGTTAATTGTTGTTGTGTAACAGAAATGTTGTTACTCTGTCTGTTTCCAAATTCAAATCCAAATTGAAATAGAAATTTAGAGTCTGATAAGGAATTGTTAAGAGTTAAAGATTTGCGGTTATAAGTGAATCCGTATAAGATTTTATTATAAGATTCAAATTCAGTTAAAGTTGTTGAAATTGAATTGATGTTGGAGTTTTCAGAATTAAAACTAGCCCCTATAAAGCTATTGTCTTTAATATGGTAGTTGAGGGATAATTGGAGTGATGTTGTGTTATATGTGGAATCTTGTTTTATGATTGAAAAATTACTTGAACTGCCAATTGGTGTGTTAAATAAAAAAGGAACTGATAATTTTAAATTTAATTTTTGAGAGTTCTGTCCGTCATTTCTCCAGTTAAAAGAAATGGACTCTCCTTTATTTAAGGTGTTATTTAAATTTAAATTTAAATTACCATTTAATTGAAGGTTTTTACTTCCTTTTTTGTTTGAAAACCCTATTATTCCGTCAAAATTATTTTTATTTTGTTTATTAAGATATAGATATAATGTAGTTGAGTCTTTGGTAAATAAAACTTCAGGTTCTTTAATTTGAGAGGTAAATGGTATTGCTTTTAATTTTGAGCTAATTGTTTTAAGTAAGTTAGAATTGAATGGTTTATTTACTTCTAAATTAAGATGATGTTTAATGAATTTTTTAGGAAACTGGTCGTAGCCTTTAATAATTACATTGTTAATTTTTCGTTTTTTTGAAATGCTTAGATAAAGTGTCGCGTTTAACTTGTTTTTGTTTAAAGAAATATTTGTTAGTTGACATGTTGTAAAGCTGTGTCCATTTTTTTCAAAGTAGGATGCTATTTTTAATAGTGTTGATTCTATTTCATTTGTGGGTATTTCAAAATATTTGGAGGTGGAGCGTAGTGAAATTTGATTTAAAAAACTTGTACTAATTTGAATTGTTGAATAATTAACGCGAATTGTATCTATTTTTTTGTTTAAAGTGAAGACTGTGTTGAAAGTGGAATCCTGAGTGGTTAAATTAAAAGTGTTGTTAAAAAAGCCTTTATGAATTAATTTGGTTGAAATTTTACCAATCTCTAACTCAATATCTTTTGTTGTAAGATGTTCTTTTTTGAAGGGTATAGAATTTAGTAGTTTAGAATTAAATTCTTCTTTTGAGCTAATTGTAAGTTTTTTGGATTGAGCCTGAGTGTTTTGCAATTGGCTCAGTGCAATAATAATGATTAAAATGTGAAGAGGAGTTGTTTTCACTAGAGTAATAATTTTTGGTGTAAATATACATTACATATGTTGTTCAAAATCATTTGATAAAATAAAATATAATCATATTTGATTAAGAAAAAAATATTTGTACATTTGCAAACTCTTTGAAAAGAGCTAATTAATTAAAAAGTAATAAATAACAAGATTTTAGTATGCCAACAATTTCGCAATTAGTACGAAAAGGAAGAATCAAAATAACTAAGAAGAGTAAATCGGCTGCTTTAAATTCATGTCCTCAAAGAAGAGGGGTATGTACTCGTGTTTATACTACAACACCGAAAAAACCAAACTCTGCAATGCGTAAAGTTGCAAGGGTAAGGTTAACAAATGGTAATGAAGTAAATGCATACATTCCTGGAGAAGGACATAATTTACAAGAGCACTCGATAGTATTAGTTAGAGGTGGGAGAGTTAAAGATTTACCAGGGGTTAGATATCACATTGTTCGTGGAGCATTAGATACTGCCGGTGTTGATGGAAGAACACAACGTCGCTCTAAGTATGGTACCAAAGCACCTAAAAAGTAATTTTAAAAACTTTAATGTAAAGACATGAGAAAAAGAGCAGCGAAAAAAAGAGTTCTTTTACCGGATCCAAAGTTTAACGACCAATTGGTAACACGTTTTGTGAATAACTTAATGTGGGATGGTAAGAAATCTGTAGCTTTTAAAGTATTTTATGATGCGTTAGACATTGTAGAACAGAAAAAACAAGACGAAGAAAAATCATCATTAGAAATCTGGAAAGATGCGTTAAGTAACGTAATGCCACAAGTTGAGGTTCGTAGCCGTAGAGTTGGTGGAGCAACATTCCAAATTCCATCGCAAATTAGACCTGACCGTAAGGTGTCAATTGCAATCAAGTGGTTGATTCAGTATTCTAGAAAAAGAAATGAAAAATCAATGGCTCAGCGTTTAGCTGCTGAAGTATTAGCTGCTGCAAAAGAAGAAGGTGCTGCAGTTAAGAAAAGAGTTGATGTTCATAAAATGGCAGATGCTAATAAAGCATTCTCTCACCTTAGATTTTAATAAATAGAAGATGGCAAGAGATTTAAAATATACAAGAAATATAGGAATTGCAGCTCATATTGATGCAGGTAAAACTACATGTACAGAGCGTATCCTTTATTATACAGGAGTTTCTCATAAAATAGGGGAAGTACATGATGGTGCTGCTACTATGGACTGGATGGAGCAAGAGCAAGAAAGAGGTATTACAATTACTTCTGCAGCTACAACTTGTGAATGGCAGTTTCCAACTGAGAATGGAAAGCCAACAGCTGACGCTAAGGGATATCATTTTAATATAATTGATACTCCAGGTCACGTTGATTTTACGGTTGAAGTAAACCGGTCATTACGTGTGTTAGATGGTTTGGTTTTCTTATTTAGTGCTGTTGATGGTGTTGAGCCTCAATCTGAAACTAACTGGAGATTAGCAGATAACTATAAAGTGCCAAGAATTGGTTTCGTTAATAAAATGGACCGTCAAGGTGCTAACTTTTTAGGTGTTTGTCAACAAGTTAAAGAAATGTTAGGTTCTAATGCAGTGCCTATCGTTATGAATATTGGTGATGAAGATGAGTTTAAAGGGGTAGTTGACTTAGTTAAGAATCGTGCAATTGTTTGGCATGATCAAACTCAAGGATCTACTTTTGATATTATTGATATTCCAGAAGAATTAAAAGAAGAAGCTCATGAATTACGTGGTAAACTTATTGAAGAAGTTGCTGCTTATGATGAAAATCTTTTAGAAAAATATATGGAAGATGAAGATTCTATTACTGAAGATGAAGTGCATGCTGCTCTTCGTGCTGCTGTAATGGATATGTCAATCATTCCTATGGTTTGTGGTTCAGCTTTTAAAAATAAAGGTGTACAGTTTTTATTAGATGCTGTTTGTAGATATTTACCTTCGCCAATAGATAAAGAAGGTGTAATTGGAACAGACCCAAAAACTGAAGAACAAATACTTCGTAAACCAGATGTAAAGGAACCTTTCGCTGCTTTAGCGTTTAAAATTGCAACAGATCCATTTGTTGGTCGTTTGGCATTCTTTAGGGCGTATTCTGGTCGTTTAGATGCTGGTTCTTATATTTTGAATACTCGTTCAGGTAAAAAAGAACGTATTTCAAGAATTTACCAAATGCACTCTAATAAACAAAATGCTATTGAGTATATAGAGGCTGGTGATATTGGTGCAGGTGTTGGTTTTAAAGATATTAGAACTGGAGATACGATGTGTGATGAAAAGCATCCAATCGTATTGGAATCTATGGATTTTCCAGATCCAGTAATTGGTATTGCTGTTGAGCCTAAAACAAAAGCAGATGTTGATAAGTTAGGTTTAGCTTTAGGTAAATTATCTGAAGAAGATCCAACTTTTACTGCTAAAACTGATGAAGCGTCTGGTCAAACAATTATTTCTGGAATGGGTGAATTACACCTAGAAATTATTGTTGATCGTTTAAAACGTGAATTTAAAGTTGAAGTGAACGAAGGTCAGCCACAGGTAGAGTACAAAGAGGCATTTACAGCAAAAGCTGATCACCGTGAAGTTTATAAAAAACAATCTGGGGGTCGTGGTAAATTTGCTGATATTAAATTTATTATTGAACCTGCTGACGAAGGTGAAACTGGATTGACATTCATTAATGAAATTAAAGGAGGTAACGTTCCTAAAGAATTTGTTCCTTCTGTAGAGAAAGGTTTCAAAGCAGCCATGAAGAATGGTCCTTTGGCAGGTTATGAAATGGATAGTTTAAAAGTTACTTTATATGATGGTTCTTTTCACGCAGTGGATTCAGATCAACTATCATTTGAATTAGCTGCAAAGATGGGTTATAAAGCTGCTGCTAAAGCTGCTAAAGCTGTAATTCTTGAGCCTATTATGAAAATTGACGTTGTAACACCTGAAGAAAATATGGGTGATATAGTTGGAGATTTAAATAGAAGAAGAGGACAAGTTAATGCTATGGATGATAGAGCTGGAGCAAAAGTTGTTAAAGCAAATGTTCCATTATCTGAAATGTTTGGGTATGTTACAACATTAAGAACATTATCATCAGGTAGAGCTTCATCTTCTATGGAATTTTCACATTACGAACAATGTCCACAGAGTATTGCAGAAGAAGTAATCGAAAAAGCAAAGGGTTAATCTCTAAATTATAAACGATGAGTCAAAAAATTAGAATAAAATTAAAATCGTACGATTACAATTTAGTAGATAAATCTGCTGAAAAAATCGTAAAAACGGTTAAAAATACGGGAGCAGTTGTAAACGGACCAATTCCATTACCAACTCATAAAAAGATTTTTACAGTATTACGTTCACCGCACGTAAACAAAAAATCTAGAGAACAATTCCAATTAAGTTCTTACAAAAGATTATTAGACATCTATAGTTCATCATCAAAAACTATTGATGCTTTAATGAAGTTAGAATTACCTAGTGGAGTTGAGGTAGAAATTAAAGTTTAATTACTTTAATGTTGAAGGGAAACTTTCAATAACATGTCCGGAGCGATTGACGAAGGAAAAACGAAAAATACATTCAGGGCTGAAGTATTTTGGCCCTGTTTTTTTGAATATAAATAAATAATAATAATTAATAATTAATAATATGTCTGGGTTAATAGGAAGAAAAATCGGAATGACCAGCTTATTCGACGAAAACGGGAAGAACATTCCTTGTACAGTAATCGAAGCAGGTCCATGCGTAGTTACCCAAGTCAGAACTGAAGAGGTTGATGGGTATAGCGCCCTACAACTTGGTTTCGATGACAAAAAGGCAAAAAGCTCTAATAAAGCTTTAGATGGTCACTTTAAAAAAGCTGGAACCACTGCCAAAAGAAAA
>Ga0193963_1000214_pt1 | contig 30452 bp, 22 predicted proteins | sample FB_6_MG_FD_140359 | JGI IMG/M metagenome (GOLD analysis project Ga0193963, IMG submission 140359) | Microbial mat bacterial communities from the Broadkill River, Lewes, Delaware, United States - FB_6_MG | ecosystem: Environmental > Aquatic > Freshwater > River > Microbial mats | place: USA...
ACTACAAAAAACAAATGAAATTATGCCAAGATCAGTAAATTCAGTCGCTTCAAGAGCTAAAAGAAAAAAGATATTGAAGCAAGCAAAAGGTTACTTTGGACGTAGAAAAAACGTTTATACAGTTGCTAAAAACGCGGTTGAAAAAGGAATGTTATATTCTTATAGAGACCGTAAAAATAAAAAGAGAACTTTCCGTGCCTTATGGATTCAACGTATTAACGCTGGAGCTCGTCAGTATGGAATGTCTTACTCACAGTTTATGGGTAAAGCTAAAGCTAATAACATCGAATTGAACCGTAAGGTTCTTGCAGATTTAGCAATGAATAATCCAGAAGCTTTTAAGGCTATTGTTGATACAGTAAAATAAATTTTAATTTCTTGCTTATATATAAAAAAACCCAATCTTTCGATTGGGTTTTTTCATTATTAAAACTTTTTATTTTTCAATTTCTCGTAGATTTTCCAATTTCTTCATTTCCATAAACGAAGTAATATCCTCAAAGTGTTCTTTCACTCTTTTATTTCCAAACTCAAACACTTTTTTTGCAATTCCATCTAAAAAATCTCTATCATGAGATACTAAAATTAATGTCCCATCAAAATCTATTAAAGCCTCTTTAATAATATCTTTAGTTTTCATATCTAGATGATTTGTTGGCTCATCTAAAATTAAAACATTTACTGGTTCTAACAATAGTTTAATCATAGCTAACCTCGTTTTCTCTCCTCCTGAAAGAACTTTTACTTTTTTTGTAGTATCATCTCCACTGAACATAAATGCACCAAGCAATCCTTTTATTTTTGTTCTAATATCTCCAACTGCTATATGATCTATTGTTTCAAAAACTGTCAACTCTTCATCTAATAATGAAGCTTGATTTTGAGCAAAATATCCAATTTTCACATTATGCCCCACCTCTAATTTACCTTCAAAATCAATTTCATCCATTATTGCTTTTATCATGGTAGATTTACCTTCTCCATTTTTTCCAACAAAAGCTACCTTCTCCCCTCTTTCTATTACTAAATTTGCCTTTTCAAACACAACGTAATCTTCATATTTTTTTGACAATTCATTTACAACAATTGGATATTGCCCGCTTCTAGGAGATGATGGGAACTTTAATCTCAATGCTGAATTATCTACTTCATCAACTTCAATTAATTGCAATTTTTCCAACATTTTAACACGTGATTGTACTTGATTGGTTTTAGAATAGGTTCCTCTAAATCTTTCAATAAACTCCATGTTTTCAGCAATCATTTTTTGTTGTTCCTCATAGGCCTTTTGCTGATGAATTCGTCGATCTTTTCGCAACTCTAAATAGTGAGAATAATTTGCCTTATAATCATAAATTCTCCCCATAGTAACTTCGATAGTTCTATTGGTAATATTATCTACAAAAGCCCTATCGTGAGAAATTACAATTACTGCCTTTGCTGAATTAATTAAAAAATCTTCTAACCATTGAACACTCTCAATATCAATATGATTTGTTGGCTCATCAAGTAAAATTAAATCTGGCTTTTGCAATAGAATTTTGGCTAATTCAATTCGCATACGCCATCCTCCAGAAAACTCAGAAGTAGGGCGCTTAAAATCCTGACGATTAAAACCAAGTCCTTTTAAAACTTTCTCTACTTCTGCTTCATAATTGATTTCCTCAATTGCATAAAACTTATCACCAAGTTCCGAAACACGCTCTATCAATTTCATATATTCTTCACTTTCGTAATCCGTTCGAACGGTGAGTGCTTCATTAATTTCATCCATTTCAGCCTTCATCTTAAAAACTTCAGCAAATGCTTTAGAAGTTTCCTCAAAGACTGTAGCATTATCCTTGGCAAGTAAATGCTGAGGCAAATATGCTATTTTTGCTTCTTTTGGAGCTGAAATACTCCCTGAAGAAGGTTTATTAACTCCTGCTATTATTTTTAATAAAGTAGATTTCCCTGCTCCATTCTTACCCATTAAGGCAATTTTATCATTTTCATTAATAGCAAATGAGATTTTACTAAATAATGTTGTTCCTCCAAATTCTACTGAAATATCGTTAACTGCAATCATTAATTTAACCTATTTAATCTTAAACTCTATTTATATTTATTTTAAAACGCGCAAATATACAATGAATGTTTCTTTTATATACTATAATGAAATTTACATTGAATTCTAAACCCAAAAATTGAATTAAAAAAAAAGCAAGAATAGAAATTCCTGCTTTTAAATATTTTCTGATTTATTTTTTTAAAGAACTTCTCCTAGTTCCTTTAATTTTTCGGTATTCTCGGCTAGTTTCAATTCTTCAACAATTTTATGAATATCACCATTAATTACATTGGACAAATCATATAATGTTAATCCAATTCTGTGCTCGGTCACACGACCTTGTGGATAATTATAAGTTCTAATTTTTGCTGAACGGTCTCCACTGGCTACTAATGAATTTCTTTTTGCTGAATCAGCTGCCAATTTCTTCTCTAATTCCTGCTCATATAAACGAGAACGCAATACTTTCATTGCTTTTTCCTTGTTTTTATGTTGAGATTTTTGGTCTTGACATTGAGCAACTAATCCTGTAGGAACGTGAGTTAATCTTACCGCAGAATAAGTTGTATTTACCGATTGCCCTCCAGGACCTGAAGAACAGAAATAATCTACACGAATATCACTGGGTTTTAATTCAACATCAAATTCTTCAGCTTCAGGTAAAACCATAACTGTAGCGGCAGATGTATGAACACGACCTTGAGTTTCAGTTTGAGGAACTCGTTGAACACGATGCACTCCCGATTCAAATTTCATATCACCATAAACATCCGATCCGGTAACACTAAAAATAATTTCTTTGAAACCTCCAGAGGTTCCTTCACTAATATCTTCAACCTCAGTTTTCCAACCTTTATCTGAACAGTATTTAGTATACATTCGGTATAAATCACCAGCGAAAATACTTGCTTCATCACCACCTGTTCCAGCTCTAATTTCTACAATTACATTTTTCGCATCTTCAGGATCTTTAGGTATCAACATAAATTTAATGTCTTCCTCTAATTTTGGTAAACGACTTGTAGCTTCCTCCAACTCCATTTTTGCCATTTCTGTCATTTCCGCATCCGACCCATCTGAAATTATTTCCTTAGCTTCTTCGATATTTTTCAATAACGCTTCATATTCGTCAGCAACTTTCATTACCGAGCTTAAATCCTTATATTCTTTATTGATTTTTATGTAGCGTTTTTGATCTGTAATAATATCCGGTTGGATAATTAAATCAGACACCTCATCGAATCGCTGTTTTACTATTCTTAACTTATCTAGCATGTACTTTTTAATTGGATTGCAAATTTACGAATTTTTCTTGAAACCTATTTCACAAATCAATTCAGTATATTTATAAATAAAAAAAATCATTATGAGGTATTTAATATTTGTTTTCTGCGCGATTCTTTTGACTTCCTGTAAGGATAAAGAAGATTTGAAAAACCCAAATTGGTTAGTTGGTGATTGGATTAGAACTAATAACCAACCAGACCATATAACATATGAAACCTGGAAATTAAATTTAAAACATAATTTAGTAGGAATTGGTTATACTCTCAAAGATAAAGACACTACTTTTAAAGAAAATTTATCTATTATAATTAAAAATGATTCCTTATTCTTGGAGGTTATTGGAGTAAATGAAACTCCAACTTTATTTAAGTTTATTAAACAAACGGATACATCATTCGTTTGTGAAAATAAATCAAATGAATTTCCAAAGAAAATATCCTACTATAAATCAAATGACTACTTAAATGCGGTAGCATCTAATGATGATTTTAAACTTGACTTCTTTTTTAAAAGGAAAAGTAACTAATAATTAAATTCACCAAATTCACTTTTGATTGTCAGTTTTTTTGTGTCAGAAGCCTCTACCTTACCAATAATTTTAGCATTTACATTAAAACTTTTAGAAATCTTAATAATATCTTCTGCAATCTTCGGTGATACATATAATTCCATTCTATGACCACAGTTGAATACCTGATACATTTCTTTCCAATCTGTTTTACTTTGCTCTTGAATTAATTTGAATAAAGGTGGAATTTCAAACATATTATCTTTAATAATATGTAAATTATCTATAAAGTGAAGAATTTTTGTTTGAGCACCTCCACTACAATGTACCATTCCATGAACATCATTTGAAGAATATTTATTAAGAACATCTTTAATTATTGGAGCATATGTTCTTGTAGGTGAAAGCACCAATTTCCCCGCATTTATAGGAGAATTCTCAACAGTATCGGTTAATTTAATGGCTCCTGAATACACCAATTCATCAGGAACGGCGGCATCAAAACTTTCAGGATATTTTTTTGCTAAATACTTATCAAATACATCATGTCTTGCAGAAGTCAATCCATTTGACCCCATACCTCCGTTATATTCTTTTTCATAAGTAGCCTGCCCAAAAGATTCTAAACCAACAATAACATCTCCTGGCTTTATATTACCATTGTCAATTACATCCTTTCTTTTCATACGAGCTGTAACAGTTGAATCAACAATAATAGTTCTCACCAAGTCTCCAACATCCGCAGTTTCACCTCCTGTAGAATGAATTTCAACACCAAACTTTTTTAAATCCTCGAGTAATTCTTCAGTTCCATTAATAATTTCAGAAATAACTTCTCCAGTAATTAAGTTTTTATTTCTACCAATTGTAGATGAAAGCATTATATTTTCCGTTGCTCCTACACAAATTAAATCATCAATATTCATAATTAATGCATCTTGAGCAATTCCTTTCCACACTGAAACATCACCAGTTTCTTTCCAATACATATATGCTAAAGAAGATTTAGTTCCTGCTCCATCAGCATGCATGATTAAGCAATAATCATTATCATTTGTTAAATAATCAGGTACAATTTTACAAAATGCCTTAGGAAATAAACCTTTGTCTACATTTTTTATAGCATTATGCACATCTTCTTTAGAAGCTGAAACACCTCTCTGACTGTATCTTTTACTTATTTCTGAACTCATTTATTCTTAGTTATGTTGTTATGCAAAAGTAATTCTTCTTTTTTAAATATATAGCATAAAAAAACTGAATGATTACTCATTCAGTTTTTTTATTTCTTTGATTTTTTATTATTCCCAGTCTGGCATAAATGCATTCTCAAATAATTGCAATCTTGTATTATTCGCATTATCTAAAACTATATCCATTTTATAAATTGATTTTGTAGAAACACCGTCATTTGATGTATTTACAAATATAACTTCAGCTTCATTTGGAGAAAATCTTGGATCCAAATCATTTGTACCAACTTCTTTTTCAACTGAAATATCTGTAGCGGTTAAAGTCATAAAACTATAAACAAAAATATGAGTATTCAACTGTCTTCTATCGGTACTTTTATATTCTGACGTATCATATGAATACACCAATAATTTATTATCAATTGAAATATCAAGTCCTCCGGCAGCTCCTTCTACTCCGGATAAAATAGTATTCAAAATATTTCCCGACATGCTTATGGTATAAATAGAGACATTGTAGCCATCAATATCATTTGTCTTTAACGCAATCATACTTTCATCATTACTCCAATCACATTCCGTAATAAAACTACCTTCAGATGTTTTATACAATAATTCAAGTCCACTACCGTCTTTATTAATTACATATAATTTATCATAATGTGAATAAATTAATCTATCTCCATTAGATGACCATGAAAAATCAATTTCGTTTAAATCATAACCATTAACTGGTATTGCATCAGTAACTTGAAAAACGTTTGAACCATCCGGACTCATTGTAAATAAATGAGTTTCATTATTGACTGTTCGCAAAAAAGCTACTAAATTTGAAGCTTTATTTTTTCTAGGTCTCCAGCTGTTTTGATCTTCTTTAGTTAATTGAACTTCATTTTCAATAATACCATCTCCCTCATTAAAATTTGCAGAAACTATTATATTATTATCATTATCAGATTTTTCAACATATAAATACCTATTCTCTGGATTTACTTTAGTTTTAAAAGTTCCCACTTTACTTAAAACCTCTTCATTTATATCATCATTTGCAGCCACCTGCCAAAAATATTTTACACCATATTTTAGATCCGAAACAACAAATGTAGTATCTACTATACTTTCAAATTTTAAAATATCATTATTTAAATCATTTTTTAATTCTATCTTGTATATAACTGAATCATCATCCGGATCTGATGAAGACCATATAAATTCAATAGATAAATCCTGATCTTCAACTCCATCTTCAGGAGTAATTAAAACTGGTGTTGAAGGTGGTTTATTCAAAGCATTGTGGTCCTCCATTTCAAAAATAACATTTACCACTAAATCAGTAGAAACTGTAGCAGGTTTAAAATTTGTTAAATATGATTCCTTAGTAACAGTAACTGAGTAGTCACCTGCTTCGACCTCGTTAATTATAAAATATCCTTTTTCATCCGAAAAAACCGTATTATTTGATGGGTTTAATGAAATTTTAGCATTCTCAATTGGTTCAAAGGTTTCGGCTTCCACAACTCTTCCAGTTACAGTTCCAACACCTAATAAATCAATTGTATCTTCATTACAGCTAATGCATAAACTTAAAACTGCAATACTAAATATGGTAAATACTCTTTTCATATTATTTTTCATTATTCAAAAATTACAGATTTCACTTTTTTATATGGTTTACTCAAGTAAAAATTCAATCCAACTCCAAACCTCCAAAAATAATCATCCCTTTTACCTTGTATTACTTCATCTAATTTATCGTTAAACATCAAATTTTGCTCTCCATAAATTTTAATTCCAAAATTATTCGTCAATAAATATTCGAACCCGCCCCCATATTGAAATTTAGCCATTACATTGTTAAATTTTTCATAGGAAGAAATAATACCAACTCCACCAAAAACAAATGGTGTAAACTTTTCATAAGGCAATAAATTATATTCTAAATTTGAATTAAAAGACAAAAATTCATTTTTAAATAATTCATCATTTTCTAATTTTAAATGGCTTATTCCAGCATTTAAATTAAACTTTGGATTTTTAAATAAAATCTTTACAGAAGAGTTAATCGTTAACGCTTCTTTTGCATTAGGGTAATCACCATCAATAATTGAAATCCCACCAGACATACTTAACGCAAATTTCCCTCTCCTATCATCCATTTTTCTATTTAATAATACTGTTTGATCTGCTTCTTTTTTTTCTTTTAAATACTCATTCTTTATCATTTCTTTGACAGAATCTCCACCTTTAGGAGCCCATAAACCTTCAATAACACCCTCGACAATTAATAACTCTACTGCCTTATCAATAGCCTCCTTTACTGCCAATTGAGCTGGTTCGTTTTTAGTAACACCTGTTTCAATTTCCAATAATCTTTTCACATTTACATATCTAAATAAATTAGCTGATATTCCTTGAGATAAAATTGTTTTTGATACATATATATTTTTTAGAATTTGTCCACTTGATGTTGAAACCGCTCTTAAATAAATAGTAATTCTATCTTCCCTATATTGATTTGATCCTCCAACCCCAAAATACCTTATTCCAGAGCCTCCAGTAATTATATTTGAATCATAGGAAACCACTCCTCCCTCAATAATGACACCTGCAAATAGCAAAGGAGGTAAGGAAGTAATTTGATTGTCTTTTGAGTTTTTTGAGTATTCTTGACGTGTTGAGCGAATAATTTGTCGTTCATTTAACAAGTTGCCTATATTTTCACGCTCAATTGGTTTAAACCATTTTGACTCCTCTAATGATTTTAACAATATTGATGTTCCTCCTTGAGTTACTGCAGTGCTAAATGTAGATCCATTTTCCACCAATTTATACTGACCTGTTTGATCCCTAAATTTATAAACTCCAACTACAGTTTCTTTTACAGGTAGAATACCTTCTAAAATACTACGACCAGAGGTGCTTTCACCAATTCTGGCATTACTCGATTGAAATGGTTGATTAAAATAGGTACCACAACTTGTAAACAAAAAAAGTGATGAACTAATAATAAAATAATATAAGTTTTTCATAATATCCGTGGGGAATTTCCCGATTTAATTAGGAATTGTAATTTGGGTTTGTTCTCCTGTATTGGTATCTAAAATGTTAATTAACAAACCACCTGTTGAAGGAGAAATATCAACTACCAAAGTACCAAAAACAAAAGTACCTACACCAAGCTCGTCATTTCCAAATTGCTCTCGAAATAAATCTTGTGATAAAGAATTTAATAACTGTCTATTTAAACTTTCAGTAAAATTTTCTAAATCTGTACCCTGGCTGAAATCGAGACTATTATCTTCTTTAAAATCGTTTTGAGCATTTGCACTTGCTAATAGTTGTTGGTAATTAAATGTATCACCTCCAAAAAAAGGATTTATAGGTTTATAAACTATATTTTGAGAATACAATATGCTTGGCAAACTAATTAGTATTAATACAATTAATGACTTTAACTTTTTCATATTTATATTTTAAGTTTAGATTCTTTTTTTAAATAATAATTTCCGCCGAACTGAGTATTGATAAATACTTTGCAAAGACATCCTTACTTGATTTTTCAAAAACTCTTCGTCTGGTTTTGAATAAAACTCAATAATTTTTTCATCATCAACTTCAATAGAAATAATACTGCTTCTACCAAAATAAGGCTTCTCTTTTATATTAATAACGAATGGGTACTGTGTTCCCGATGTATTATAAGACTGATAAAAGTAGTCGAAAAAGTCCTTACCCATTTTTGTTATTACAGCCTCTACTACTATCCCTTTAATTTCAAATTCACTCTCCTTTACTATATTTTTCATTTCTTTTTCGGCTGCGTATATAACTATAGAATCTTTAGATATTAAATGCTTATCTTTTCTAATAAATAAGTAAACTTTATACTCTTCTCCTTTTCTTATATTTATTTTCAAATTGGCCAATTCTTTTCGTTCATCAGATTTTAAAGAAAACTTATTAGATTGATTGGTTCTTGAATAATTACCATCTACTCCCTTTTTTAAAGCATATAACAAATAAGAATAATTTTCAATAAAAATTGGTTCATTATTTTGAACAATTGCCTTAATATCAATTAAATTATCTGCTTCCTTCGATATTAGCTTTGCGTTAATTCTATTCTGAGCAAAAAATGAAATAACATTAAAAACCATAAAAACACAAAAAATGATATTTCTATTTTTTTTCTCCAAAATATTTAATTAATAATTTTTAATTATTATTGATTTATAATTACCTTTTTGTAAAATGTTCATCTTTTTTCCAATAGAATTAGAACCATAAATTTGTAATGAATTAGCATTCCCTTTTTGATAGATATTATACAACAAAGGTTTTTTATTGTAATAATTTAAACACTGATAGTAATTATTATCGCCAGATTGAATGACTAATTGTGAATCATCATTATCACTTTTCACTTCAACATAATTGTTGTTTCCCAATTGATTTATAAACGAAATACTAACTTGTGTTTGAATAATTCCATTTATATTACTATCTAAAAGAAAATTTGAAGAATTTTGATTCAATTGAACCATTTCCACCATGATATTTTTTTTATTAATAATTTCCTGAGAAAACCCTTCACTGGAAACTATCAATAAAAAACCAAGAATTAAAAATGATATATATTTAAAAAAATTCATAATATTTTTATTTTAAAAAAAGGGAAGAATTATTCCTCCCCATTTTTTATTAATTCTCATTCAACAGATTATCTCATTAAATTTCTTTGATTTACATTAGAGCTATTACCATTTCCAATTTGATTAACAATGCTGTTATGAGTATCTCCAGATTGATAAGAATAACTTCGATTCAAATCACCAGTTTGATTCACTAAACTAATATTAGCAGTTCCATGTTGGTGGACTCTTGAAGAGTTATCATCACCCATTTGGTCAACTATAGAATTATTCCCTTCACCGCTATGCTGACATACTGTAGAATAATTAGATAAACCTGTTTGTAATACTTTAGATAAGTTAGAATTATATCCTTGATAAACTCTAGAATAATTCTCATCTCCTATCTGATCAACATCGGAATTATTAGAATAACTATTTTGCTCTACAAAACTTCTATTCAAATCCCCAATTTGATCAACATCTGAGATATTGTTATTTCCTCCCTGATAAACTCTAGAATAATTCTCATCTCCTATCTGATCTACATAAGAACTATTGTCTTCTGCCGGGTAATACCCATACTGATTTACAACTGAAGTATTGTCATCTCCTAATTGATTTACATTACTATAATTTCTGTTTCCTTTATAATCATTATATGTATAATCTACTAATCCTTGATTTACGTAGGAATTGTTATTATCTCCAGTTTGCAAAACATCACTTTCATTGTTATTTCCAAATTGCTGAACTTTTGAATAATTTGTATTTCCTAGTTGATCTACATCAGAATTGTTGGTTAAACCTTTTTGCCAAACTATTGATTCATTTCCATTACCTCCTTGTTGGCGAACATTAGAATAGTTAAAATCCCCTATTTGATCTACATCACTTATATGATCATTAGTACGGTTCCACTGCCAAACATATGAGCTATTTTCATTACCAACTTGATTTACATCATTTGTGCTATTATTTCCCCACATATTAACATATGAATAGTTTCGTATACCATTTTGAGAAACATTACTATTATGCCAATCACCATCATTCCATACAAATGAATTATTCCAAGACCCTGTTTGACTTACAGAACTTATGTTATTATCACTAGTACCCAATGAATAAGTCATTTGATCCACATCTGAGTTATTGTTCTCACCAACTTGATCAACAGTAGACTCATTAGTATTTCCTTCCTGTAAAACATTACTAGTATTTGATTGAGCAAATAAAATACCAGTAGCAAAAATTAATACTACACTTAAAATTAAATTTTTCATAATCATAAAATTTTTAAATTAATAATTAATAAAATTATAGGTGGAGACATCCTTTCAAAGAAGAATTAATTTAAGTAAAAACACTTAAATCGTTTCAACTTTAAAAAGAGCTAAAATTTTAAATTTGAATTAAAAAACAATTTTTTTGAGGCTTAAACGCTGGGGATCTTTTTCTTAGATATCTAAAATTACAATTAACTATACCGTTGTAATTCAAGTCTAATTTAATTATCATTCTCCAATAATCAAAACACAAAACCTTAATTATTAGTAATTTATAATTATTATGTGTTGATACATTTGTTACATATAAAACCTCTGCTTTGAATATTCAAACAAACTGTATAATTAATTAAATAAATGGGTTCTATAAAAAAATCCCGCAAATTGCGGGATTTTAAAAGATTGCTCTTTTTAGTTAGTATATTATGCTTATCTAGTAAATAATAGCTCTCTATATTTTGTTAAAGGCCATAATTCATCATCAATCATTAACTCTAATTTATCACAGTGATATCTAATTTCATCAAAATATGGTTTCACTTTATTACAATACGCTTCTGCCTTTTTTACAGCATCCTTAATCTTATTCGCTTTTTTACGAGCTTCAATCATTTCGTCTACCTTTGAATGAATAGATTCAATATGTGCCGAAATTCTCTTTATTAATTTTATTTGCTCTTTTGCATGTATTTCAAAATCTTTTCCAAATATATTTTTTAATCCAGAAACATTTTTAATCAACATATTTTGATAACGAACAGCAGTTGGAACCACATGGTTTCCGGCAATATCACCTAATACACGCGCTTCAATTTGAATGCGCATCATATACTCTTCCATTTCAATTTCATAACGAGCTATTGTTTCAATTTTACTCATTACTTTCATTTCTTCAAATAAAGAAAGTGCCTTTTCAGATACTTTTGCTTTTAATGCTAAAGGAGTTGTCTTATTATTACTCAGCCCTCTTTTTTCAGCTTCTTTCTCCCACTCTTCTCCATAACCATTTCCTTCAAACAATATTCTTTTTGAAGCTTTAATATATTCTCTTAGAACATTAAATATTGCCTCATCCTTTTTTAAATCCTTTTCTTCAATCAGTTTATCAACTTCAATTTTAAACTCTTTTAATTGTTTTGCTACAATTGTATTTAAAACTTTCATTGGTTTTGCACAGTTTGCTGTAGAACCAACTGCTCTAAATTCAAATTTATTTCCTGTAAAGGCAAAAGGTGAAGTTCTGTTTCTATCTGTGTTATCTAATAAAACATCAGGAATTTTTCCAACCACATTTAATTTTAAATCTGTTTTTTCTTGTGGAGATAATTTTCCAGTTGTAACATTTTCTAATTCATTAAGTACATTAGTTAATTGTTCACCAATAAAAACTGAAATTATTGCAGGCGGAGCTTCATTAGCTCCTAATCTATGATCGTTACTTGCAGATGCAATTACAGCTCTTAATAATTCTTCATTATCATTTACAGCTTTTATTGTATTGATAAAGAATGTTAAAAATTGAAGATTGCTCATTGGTGTTTTTCCTGGAGCAAGTAAATTAACGCCAGTATCTGTTGATAATGACCAGTTATTATGTTTACCTGATCCATTTACCCCTGCAAATGGTTTTTCATGCAGCAATACTTTAAATTGGTGACGAGCAGCAACTTTCCCCATTAAATCCATTAACAAAGAATTATGGTCAACTGCTAAGTTAGACTCTTCATATATAGGAGCCAATTCAAATTGATTTGGGGCAACTTCATTATGTCGTGTTTTAACAGGTATTCCCAGCAACATACACTCAGTTTCCAAATCACGCATATAATTAAGTGCTCTTGTAGGAATTGAGCCAAAATAATGATCGTCTAACTGTTGTCCTTTTGCTGGTGAATGACCTAATAATGTTCTTCCGGTTAAAATAATGTCTGGCCTGCTTTCGGCAAGTGCCTGATCTATTAAAAAGTATTCCTGCTCCCACCCTAGCGATGATGTTACTTTTTTTACATTTTTATCAAAATATTTACAAATTGCTGTTGCAGTTGAATCAACCGCCTGAAGTGCTCTTAATAATGGTGTTTTATTATCTAATGCTTCTCCTGTATATGCAACAAATATTGTTGGAATACTTAATGTTGTACCATATATAAATGCTGGAGATGTTGGATCCCATGCAGTATAACCTCTAGCTTCAAAAGTATTACGAATACCTCCACTTGGAAAACTAGATGCATCAGGCTCTTGTTGTACCAACTGCCCACCTTCAAATTTTTCAATAGCCATCCCATCTCCAATAGTTTCAAAAAAAGCATCATGCTTTTCAGCAGTGGCACCTGTTAAAGGTTGAAACCAGTGCGTATAATGAGTTACTCCTTTTGACAAAGCCCATTCTTTCATTGCAGAAGATACCTGATCTGCAATTTTTCTATCAATTTTAGTTCCATGCTCAATGGCGCTCATTACACCTTTAAACGCTTCCTTTGTTAAGTATTGACGCATAGTGCTTTCGTTAAACACGTTTTCTCCAAATAATGCAGATCTTTTTGAATCCTCATTAACTTTTATTGCTTTTCTTTTTGATGCGTCTGCTAATGCTTGAAATCTTAATTTCGCCATTTTCTAAAATTTAAATTCGTAAACAAATATATGTTTTTTTAAAAAAGTATTTTATTTTTTTGCTAAATTATTCATTATTTATTTAATATTTTAATTTTTACCCCTAAAAAAATAGGGTATCAGCAAAAATAAAGCGTATTTTACAATTTACACCCCTAATATTTTCATAAACCCATAAAAACAATTAGTTTTGGCAAATATTTTGTATTTAATAAAATTAAAACTTGTATGAGCAAATCAAAATTAGAGTACATTTGGTTAGATGGACATCAACCAACTCAAGAATTAAGAAGTAAAACGAAAGTTGAAGATGATTTTAGTGGAAAACTAGAAGATTGTAGTATTTGGTCCTTTGATGGATCGAGTACAGAACAAGCTAAGGGAGGTAATTCGGACTGCTTATTAAAACCAGTTGCTATTTATCCAGATCCTGTAAGGCGTAATGGATATTTAATAATGTGTGAAGTACTTAATGCTGATGGAACTCCACACGAATCTAATCACCGAGCAACAATTGATGATGACGATGATGACTTTTGGTTTGGATTTGAGCAAGAATACTTTTTAATGGACTCTAAAACTGATTTACCTTTAGGTTTCCCAAGGGGAGGTTTCCCTGGACCACAAGGAAAATATTATTGTTCTGTGGGTGGAAGATATACTTGGGGTAGAGATTTTGTAGAAGAACATGCTGACTTATGTATTGATGCAGGGTTAAATTTTGAAGGAATTAACCAAGAGGTAGCCCCAGGACAATGGGAATTTCAATGTTTTGCGAAAAGTGCTAAAACTGCTGGGGATGAAATTTGGGTAGCTCGTTATTTATTAAACCGATTATCTGAAAAATACAATTACTATATAGAATTACACCCTAAACCAGTAAAAGGTGACTGGAATGGTTCTGGTATGCACGCAAACTTCTCTAATACTACATTAAGAACTTGTGGTTCTGAAGAAACATATAACAAAATTTGTGAAGCGTTTAGACCAGTAACTGATGATCATATTGGTGTTTATGGTGCTTATAATGATGAGCGTTTAACTGGGTTACACGAAACGGCTCACGTTTCTGATTTCTCTTATGGAGTTTCTGATAGAGGTGCTTCAATTCGTATTCCTATTATTACAGTGGAAAAAGGTTGGAAAGGTTGGTTAGAAGATCGTCGTCCTGCTTCAAATGCAGATCCTTACAAAGTTGCATCAAGAATTATTAGAACTGTAAAATCAGCTAAATTATAATAATTTAGTTAGAAAGTCACATAACAAAAAAACACCACAATTGCGGTGTTTTTTTGTTATAATATCTATTGTAGCAAATCCTTATTTAAATAACAATCCGTAAATAAAGGCTATATAAAGTGTAATTAAAATAAGCCCTTCTTTCCAACTTAATTTCATTTTAACTGGCGCGAAATTAAGAGGGAGTATTAATAAGGATATTCCTAACATCCAAAAAATATCATTAGATAATAAATCTTGATCTACAATTTTAATAGGTGTAATCATTGAAGTAATACCTAGTACCGCTAATATATTAAATACATTTGAACCTATTAAATTACCCAATGAAATTGCTTTTTCCTTTTTAAGTACTGCAATAATAGATGCCGCTAATTCTGGAATACTTGTTCCTATTGACACCACTGTTAAAGCAATGATACTTTCATCAATATTGAATTTTTCAGCCATTCCAATAGCTCCGTTTATTAATAATTCAGACCCTCCCCAAAGAGCAACTCCACCAATTGCTAAATACAATACATCTTTATATAAAGGTAGCTCTTCATCATCTTCAGGCATCTCATCAACAACAGCTCGTTTTTGAAACCTTAATAAATAAATTAAAAATATTAATAAAAATGAAAATAGCACAATACCTTCATAACGCTGAAGTTCTCCATCAAAAACGATAAAACCATATAGCATAGCGGAAGAAATCATCATTACTGGCCAATCGGTTTTATAAAAACTCTTTTCAACACTAATAGTTGATATTAAAATGGTGACTGCTAAAACCAATCCTAAATTTGCAATATTAGATCCTATTACATTTCCAAAAGCAATATCTGCATGTCCTTCCAAAGCCGATTTTACACTTACAATTAATTCTGGTGCTGAAGTTGCAAAAGAAACTACAGTCATTCCAATTACAATTTTAGGAATATTTAATCTTAGAGAGAATCCTACAGCCGACTTAAGCAACCAATTACCTCCAAGTATTAATAATGTTAATCCAATTACAACAAATAATAAATTCATTCAGTTTTATTTTTTTGCAAATATAAAATAATTAAAATCTTGTAGGCCTACTATTAAGAAAGAAGTAAAACTTAAAATTTAGTTAAATAACTACTTTTATAGTTGAGTAACTAGTATTATAGTTTATATTTGAAAAGCGTTAAGGATAAAAGCGGCATCCTTTTTATTATTTCTAATAAAAAGATATAGCGGAAAGCCTGACGTGAGTGAAACGAAACGGAACGCCCAAAAAACAAAATAATGGAAAAACTAACCAATAAGGAAGAAGAACTAATGCAGGTTTTATGGAAATTGAAAAAAGCTTTTGTAAAAGAAGTTGTGGCAGAACTACCTGAACCCAAACCACATTATAATACTGTTTCTACCGTAATTAGAAAAATGGAAGAAAAAGGTTTTATTAAACATGAAACTTTTGGTAATACTCATAGATATTACCCTGCTATTTCAAAAGAAACTTATAGGAAAGGTTATTTTTCAAATGCCATAAATAACTACTTTGGAAATTCTTATAAAAACGTAGTTTCATTTTTTGCAAGTGAAGAAAAAATTAGCACCGATGAATTGCGTGAAATTATAAAACTAATTGAAGAAAAAAATAATTCATAATTATGGAGTATTTATTAAAAGCCAGCGGTATTGTAATTATACTTTTACTATTTTACCTTCTTTTTTTAAAAGATGAAACATTCTTTAAATCGATAAGAACTTATTTTATTTTTGGATTAGCCTCTACCCTATTAATACCTTTAATAGAAATACCTATATTTATTGAAACTGCCATTTCAACAATTAATTACAGTAATTTTGAAATAGTGAATAATGAAACATTGTCTAAAGAAACTATCAATTGGACTACTATTTTTATCACAATATATTTATTTGGAGTTGCTTTTTATAGCTTGAAATTTCTAGGACAATTAGCTTCCCTAGCCATTTTAATAATTAAACACCCTATAAATAAAAGAGATGGGTATTTATTTATTGAAACTTCAAAAAACGTTTCACCTTTTTCATTCTTTAAAATAATAGTTTACAATAAATCACAATTTAGTATTGATGAACTTAGGCAAATAATAAATCATGAAAAGGCCCACGCCAATCAGTGGCATTCCATTGACACTCTATTAGCTCATCTTTTAGTCATATTATTATGGTTTAACCCTTTTGTATGGTTATTTAAGAAAGTCGTTCAACAAAATTTAGAATTTTTAGCAGATGCATCCGCTATTGAAAAAAGTGAATGCGAAAAACAATATCAATTAACACTTATAAAAACATATAGTGCAGTTTATTGTACTGAGACTACAAATAATTTTTACAATTCATTAATTAAAAAGCGAATAGTTATGTTACACAAAAACCGATCTAAAAACAAAAGACAATGGAAATATGCCCTAATACTTCCGCTATTAACAGCATTTGTTTTCACTTTTAATACCAAAACAATTGCCCAGGAAAAGCATACTTCCAAAAAAAATCATATGAAACTCGAAATAGTTTTAGATAAAAATTCTACAAATGATGATCTGGCTAATTTAAAAGAACCATTTTCAAAAGAGTTTGATATTAAATTGAATTTTAAAGGAATTAAAAGAAATTCTGACAACGAGATTACTGCTATAAAAATAAATGCTAAAGGCGAAAATACTTCAGCTAGTTTTGAAAATTCAGGAACTGAGCCAATTTCCCCTATTAGAATAGCATTTGATTCTGACAGCAATTCAATTTCTATTGGTAATTTAACATCAAAACACAATAAATACATTTATAAAATAGATGGAGATAAAAAAGGACATAAAAATGTTTGGATCCATAAAGATGAAGACGGTAAACATAAAACAAAAGTGATTTCTGAAGAACATACAATTCATTTTAATTCAGATGATGATGAAGAACATGAAATAGAAATAACTACTGACTCTGAAGACGGAGACAAAACAAAAAATGTATTTATAATTAAAACTGACGGAAATAAAATTAAAAAACATAAAATTACCAAAAAGGGAAATTTAGTATTTCTTAGTGAAGATGATGGAGAGCCACTATACATATTAGATGGGAAAGAAATTGACAAAAATGAAATGGAAAAAATTGATTCTGAAACCATCGAAAGAATGGAGGTTTTGAAAGGATCAAAAGCGACTGAAAAATACGGTAAAAAAGCAAAAGGTGGCGTAATTCTAATTACAACTAAAAAAGAATAGAATAATAATCATACTTTGCAAATAAAGCATCTGGCTCTACTATTAGAATCGGATGCTTTTTTATTTTAAAAAAAGATGAAACCTACTATTTTGATCCTTCCAATGCATGAAACTTCCATTACTTTGATTCAACATGACTAATTCTCACATTACTTGATTACATATTTACAGTAGATATCATATTTTAATTACTATTATAAAGTTTATCGTAGTAACTTATTTACATCAACAAATCATTTTGATTATTTCATTAATAATTGAAAGTCAAATTAATAAATACTATTCAAAATAGTTGGAGGCAGGCTTCAAATAATCATATCTTGATTTAAGAATTAATTCCAACAATAATTTATTAACTTAAAACTTACACACTATGATTACTATCTTTGTGCTAGTGACAGAACTAGTATTAACCATTATTAACCTAATATTTTAACTTAAAAAAAATTACTATGCTAACATTTATTGGTATCTTATTATTTATTATCGGTATTATTACCGTTTTATTAAATTCAATTTTAAAAACAAAACCTACCATATTAAATTGGTTTTCGACAAAACGAAGTATTCAAATTACTTTTGTAGGTTTATTTCTAAGCGTTATTTCAGGAATGTTCTTTTACGCTGAACCAGGAACAGCTTATGCAGTTCAATACCCTTGGGGAGGTCAAAAAGCTGTATTTAATCAAGGAATTCATACAAAAATGTGGGGAAGATTAATTCCTATACAATTTGAAATGCCTATTAAATATGTCATGGCAGATTCAGAAGGCAGTTTAGGAGATCAAAGTCAATACGCATATGTTAATGCTGCAAGGCAGTGGGAATTCAATGACGCCGTAAAAGGAAGAATTGCAACCTCAATTGTAATTAGCATAAATACAACAGACAACGATCAATTCTTATCGGTAGCCGATAGAAACAAAACTGAGAAGAATTTAATTCGATCTAGAATAATTCCTAACATTGATCAATCTATTAAAAATACTTGTAAATTAATGGCTGCTCAAGATTATATATCAGGACAGGCAGCTGATTTCGATAGATTCTTTCAGGATCAATTAGAAAACGGAATGTATGTTCTAGAAGAGTTACAAGATGATGAGCGTGCAGATATTATAGGAGACAGTACTGTTATAAGAACTATTCCAAATAAAGAATCTCGTCAAAAAAGGTTTACAATTAAAAGGGACAAATTAGGAGAACCTTATAGAGTAAAAGGAAATTCTTTAGGATCATATGGACTAACGGTAGTTCAAGCTGTTGTAAATGACATTGATTGGGAGGCCACTTTTGATAAACGCCTACAATTACAAAAAGAAGAGGTAGCTCAAACTCAATTAGAGAAACAACAAGCCGAAAGAGAGTTTTACCGAGCTCAAAAGGAAAAAGCAAAAGGTGAAGCGGATAAAGCACAAGAACGTGCCAGATTAGAGAAGGAACAAATTCAACAAACTATTTCTGCTGAAACTGAAGCTAAAGTTGCAGAATTCAACTTAATTAAAGAGAAAAAGCAATATGAAGTTGAAGTATTTAAAGCAAAAAGTAAAAAAGTTGCTGCAGATGCCATGTATTATGAAAACTCAAAATTAGTATCTGCCGGATTAACACCGCAAGAAAGAGCTGAATGGGATTTTAAAACTGCAGTTGGCGTTGCAGCTGAACTAAAAATGCTTCAATTACCTTCTACATATATTGAAAGCGGAGGAAAAGGAAACAATAGCAACCTCTTAGAAGCTCTAATTGGAGCCGATTTAGCAAAAAACATGATGACTAAAAAAGAGTAACTCTTAAAAAATATGAATCCCACTTTTGTGGGATTTATTTTTTATTTATTTTTACATTATGAATAAAAAATTATTTAAAATTTTAGCAAAAATCAATAAAATTATACTTCCAAGCTTTACTAAAAGCAAGTTAGACATGGCTAAAGCTAAGAAATGGCAATTGGCAATTATTGGTTGGCGATATTTTACTACAAAAAATAGTTTGTAAATAAGTAAAAAACATTATATTTGCACCCGCTAAACGGCCTCGTGGCGCAACTGAATAGCGCACTTGATTACGGCTCAAGAGGTTACAGGTTTGAATCCTGTCGAGGTCACAAGGAAAAGCTCAAGTTTTATAACTTGGGCTTTTTTATTATAGCTATTTTTCTTTCAAAATATCAATTAACAACCATTTAAAGTATTACTTTTTTTTATTATATTTGTTTTTACGGCTAGCTTGCAAACCATTATATTTCAATGTTTTAAAGCTTGTGATTTAGCTAAAAAAATAAGTTTCAAACAATCCCCTCTATCACATTGGTAATAGAGTTTGAATAAAAAAAGATGATGCTATGATAAAAAAAACTCAGTCCCAATTACATCAGTTATCCAAAGCTGAATTAATTAATCTCGTTGACAAACTTCAAAAAAATAATTCAAATATTAAAATTGACAATGAAACGTTATTTAATTCCAATAATCTTTTAAAAAACACAATAACATCTATGAATGATGGCTTCGTTTGTTTGGACGAAGTAGATAGAATCATTTATATAAATCAAAAAGGTCTTGATTTATTCGACAGAGATTACAACTCAATAATTGGAAAAAATATTTGGCAAGATTTAAATATCAAAAAAGGAAATCTTTTTTTTGACAATTACTACAGAGCCATTGAACAAAAGAAACCTATTACTTTTGAAAATTATTCTAAAACTTCAAAAAAATGGTTTAGAAACAGAGTTATCCCATCTAATTCAAATGTATCTATCTTTTTTGAAGACATAACAGAAATTCATGAATCTGAAAAAACCACATTAGAAGACAACCATGATTTTAGCAAAAATTCATCTGTTTCATTTTTATGGAAGAATGAAAAAAATTGGCCTGTTGAACATGTCTCTAAAAATGTTGAATCTATTTTCGGCTATAGTTTTGATGATTTTATTTCCAAAAAAATAACTTATGGTGAACTTATTCATCCTGATGATATTTTAAATGTTAGGCTTGAAATTGAAAATGCAATGGCAAGAAAGTCCTTCCAAAGTTTTACACACCAACCTTATAGAATTATAACAAAAACAAATCAAGTTAAGTGGATTATAGAAAAAAACCAACTTAGATACGATTCAAATAAAAATGTAACCCATTTTCAAGGTTTTATAGAAGACATTACTGAAAGGAAAAATTTAGAAGACACACTACAGCAAATTAAACTAAATACTAGCAACGTAGTTGGAAAAGATTATTTAAACAAAATAACAATTGAACTTCAAAAAGCCTTAAATGCTGATTACGCATTTATTGGTTTTTTAAATGAAAAAGATTCGGTAAAGACTATTGCGCTTTGTAAACATGGAGAAATTATTGATAATATTACCTATGAGCTCCCAGGAACTCCTTGCGAACATGTTTTAGGAAAAAAAAGCTGCTCATTCCCTAAAAATATAATTGAATTATTTCCAGAGGACAAACTACTTCTTGACTTAAATATTGAAGGCTATGTTGGTATACCATTATTCAATAATAAAACTAAACAAATAGGAATTGTTGTCGCTTTATATTTAAACCCTATTAAAAATGAAAACCTTGCAAAATCTATAATTCAAATATACACTTCAAGAATATCAGCTGAAATTCAAAATTCTAAATCAAAAGAATTATTAAAGTTTCAAAAGGATGAAAACAGAATTTTATTTGAAGAAGCCGCTTCCCCAACCTTAATTTTAGACTTTTCAAGTCTTAAAAACAAAATAAACCCACAAAATGAAATTGGCATTAAAATTTCTGAGCAATTTTTAATTACCAATGAAAGTATTTTAGACTATTTAAGGGAAATTAAAGTTTTAGACATTAATAAAAAAAGTTTAGAGTTTTTTAATTTATCAAATAAAATTGAATTCTTAAATGATTTTAGTTATTCTCTTTCTCCAGAATCAATTCCGTTTGTAAAGGATTGCCTACTTTCAATTCTTAATGGAAAAACATCTTTTGAAGGTGAAATTATTATTGAAAACAAACTTGGTGAAAAATTATTTTTGATTATTAAACTATCTATTCCTGAAATTTATAGAAATAACTATAAAAAAGTAATTTTATCATTTACAAATATCACAGAACGCAAATTAGTTGAAGAAATTATTTTTAATAATAAACAACGATTAGAAGAACATTTAAACAATACTCCTCTAGCTTCTATTGTTTGGGATTTAAATTTTAATTGTTTAGAATGGAATAAATCTGCCGAAAAAATATTTGGTTACACATCAAAGGAAGCAATTGGAAAAAATGCATTTGATTTAATTATTCCCAAAAAACTTTCTAACAAAGTTGATATTCTTTGGAATTCTCTTCTTAAAGAAAATGGTGGTTATAAAATCTCAATAGAAAACAACACAAAATCGGGAAAAACAATTCATTGTGACTGGTATAATGCAATTATAAAAGATATTAATGGTAATATTATAAGTATAGCATCATTAGCCAATAACATTACTCAACAAAAAAAATCAAAAAAACTTCTAAAACAATCTGAAAAAAAATACAAAGATATTTTTACCAAATCGAATGATCCTGTTTTCATTTTAAACAAGAATAATTCAATAGTAGACTGTAATAAATCAGCACTACAAATGTTTGGATACCCCTCAAAAAAAGAATTATTACAATTGAAACCTTCCGATATTTCACCTAAAGAACAACCTAACGGAGAGTCTTCAACTATATTAGAAAACATATACATTCAAAAGGCAATTCAAAATGGTACTCATAACTATATCTGGTATCATAAAAAATTAAACGGAACAATATTCCCTGTTGAAATTTCACTAACAAGAATTATTAATAAAAACAACGAAATATCTATCCACTCAGTTTGTAGAGATATTACAGAACGAGAAAAGAAGGCTAAAATCCAAGAAGTATTATTCAACATTTCTAATGCAGCATTAACAATTGATGATTTTCAGGAATTCAACCGATTCATAAAACAGGAATTAGGTACCATAATAGATACAACTAACTTTTTCATTGCTTTATACAATAAAGAACAAGAAACCATTAGCACTCCTTTTATGGTAGATGAGCTTGATGATATTCGTGATTTCTCTGCAAAAAAAACATTGACAGAATACGTAATAAAATCTAAGAAATCTTTATTAGGAAAGGAGAAAGACATTTTAGAATTAATTGAAAAAGGCATTGTTAAATGGGTTGGTCCACCATGCAAAGTATGGCTAGGGGTTCCTTTGACTATCAATAATGTAATAATTGGTGTTCTAACAATTCAAAGTTATAATAATGAAAATGCCTATTCTCCTGATGATGTAACCTTATTAGAATTTGTTTCGCAAAACATTAGTATTGCTATTCAACGAAAAAAATATGAAACCAAGTTAAAAAAAGCATTAAAAAAGGCCGAAGAGTCAGATTTACTAAAATCGGCTTTTTTGGCTAATATGAGTCATGAAATTAGAACTCCAATGAATGGAATTATTGGCTTCTCCGAATTATTAGCAGAAAAAAACATAAACGAAAAAGACAGGCATAACTATGCTAAAATTGTAATTAATAGTAGTAATCAGTTACTCTCAATTGTAAATGACATTTTAGATATATCTCAAATTGAAGCAGGAATGATTTCATTAAAAGAATCTAATGTTTCACTTAATGAGTTAATGGATAATTTATATCTATTCTATAATCAAAAAGCGACAAAACAAAATATCCAATTAAACCTTGAAAAGGAATTACTTCCTCCAAATGATATAATTTCTACAGATGAAATAAAATTAAATCAAATTTTAAACAACCTTTTATCTAACGCCTTCAAATTTATAGAAAAAGGAACTGTATCATTTGGATATACATTAGAAAAGTCAACAATTCAATTCTATGTGAAAGATACTGGTATTGGTATTAAAGAAGAAGAACAAAAAAAGGTTTTTGATAGATTTGTACAGGCAGAAAACAGATTAACAAAAAAACATAGAGGTAATGGACTTGGACTTTCCATATGCTATAAACTAGTTGAGCTCTTAGGAGGTGAAATTTGGTTAGAATCTGAATTTAAAAAGGGTACAACATTTTATTTTACTGTTCCATATACATCTGATGACACACAAAAGATATCTATCAAACAAATTGAACTCAAGGAAGAATTAAATTATTCATCAAACTCATTAACTATTCTTGTTGCCGAAGATGAAGAATACAATAGAATGTATTTAAATGAACTGTTTTCAAAAACAAACCATAAAATAATTGAAGCTAAAAATGGACAGCAAGCAATAGATATCTGCTTTAAAAATACTGAAATTGACCTTATTTTAATGGATGTAAAAATGCCGGTTTTAGATGGCCTGGAAGCAACTAAAAAAATAAAAAAGAACTACCCTAACCTACCAATAATAGCTGTATCAGCCTACGCCATGGAATCGGATATTTCAATGGCACTGAATGCGGGATGTAACGATGCAATTTCAAAACCCATAAATAGAAAAAAACTTATGGCTTTAATTAATAAATATGCGTTAAACAATTGCAATGCTAATTTAACCAGTTAATAATTCTTATAATAAACTACATAAAAATAACTAAGTAATTATTTTTATGTAGTTTAAATATATTATTCATAAAAAACACCTCCACATATAACATTTACTGAATTATATATACATTTTTAATATTATCTATGTATTTTAGTCACTTTAGTTGCTTAAATTTCAATTTATTCGCAATATACTTTAAGTATCACTAAATATAATCCATTTTTAAAAACATCTCTAATTCACTGAACATGAGTAAAGTTTACAAAGTAAATGTGGGAAATTCATTCAAATATGAATTCAATAAAAATGATATTGATAAATTAGATATTCTCAGATTATCAAAATCCAAATTTCATATTCTCAACAATAATAAGTCATTTCATGCAACTATTGAAGAATCAAATTTCAATTCGAAAAGCTACGTTATTAATGTTAACTCAAATAATTATAAAATTCAAATTTCAAATGAATTAGATATACTTATTGAAGAAATGGGATTTTCTTTGGGTTCTTCAAAAAAAGAAAACATTATAAAAGCACCTATGCCAGGTTTAATTTTAAATATAAATGTAAGCGAAGGTCAAAAGGTACAGAAAGGGGATATATTGATTGTTCTAGAAGCTATGAAAATGGAAAACACTCTTACCTCTCCTAATGAGGGTATCATTAAAACGATTCATGCAGAAAACGGTAATACAGTTGAAAAAGGAGAAATTTTAATAGAATTAGAATAATAATTATCCATTAATATGAAAAAAATACTCATAGCTAATAGAGGTGAAATTGCCATAAGAGTAATGAAAACTGCTCATAAAATGGGAATAAATACTGTTGCAATATTTTCAGAAGCTGATAGAAATGCTCCACATGTAAGGTATGCCGATGAATCAATTTGTATTGGAGAAGCTCCTTCAAACAAATCATATCTTTTAGGAGATAAAATCATCAGAGAGGCAAAAAAATTAAATGTTGATGCCATACATCCAGGCTATGGTTTTTTAAGTGAAAACGCTGATTTTGCTGAAAACGTAGAAAAAAATGGGTTGATATTTATTGGCCCTAAATCTTCAGCTATTAAAACTATGGGTAGCAAGTTAGCTGCAAAAGAAGCAGTTAAGAGCTACAATATTCCAATGGTTCCAGGTGTTGACAGAGCCGTTACAGACCCAAAGGAAGCTGCTGAAATAGCACGCAATACGGGTTTCCCTATTTTAATTAAAGCATCAGCTGGTGGTGGAGGTAAAGGAATGCGTATTGTTGAAAAAGAGATCGATGTTGAATCCCAAATGGCAAGAGCAATAAGTGAAGCTGAATCGGCTTTTGGTGATGGTTCCGTTTTTATAGAGAAATACATTACTTCACCACGTCATATTGAAATTCAAATTCTTGCCGATAGCCACGAAAACATCATTCATTTATTTGAAAGAGAGTGCAGCATACAACGAAGACATCAAAAAGTAGTTGAAGAGGCTCCTTCTACAATATTAACACCAGAGTTAAGAAATGAAATGGGACAAGCAGCAATAAAAGTAGCGAAAGCTTGCAATTATTTAGGTGCTGGAACAGTAGAATTTTTGATTGACTCAAATTTAAATTTCTATTTTTTAGAAATGAACACTCGTTTACAAGTTGAACATCCAGTAACTGAATTAATTTCTAATATTGACTTAGTTGAACAACAAATTAAAATTGCAAGAGGTGAAAAAATAAACTTTAAACAAGAGGATTTAAAAATAAAAGGTCATGCTTTGGAATTAAGAGTTTATGCTGAAGACCCTATGAACGATTTTTTACCAAGCGTTGGAAACTTAAGCACCTATCAAATTCCTAATGGTGATGGAATAAGAGTTGATGATGGATTTGAAGAAGGAATGGATATTCCTATTTATTATGACCCAATGCTATCCAAACTTATCACTTATGGCAATACCCGTGATGAAGCAATTCAATTAATGATTGAAGCAATTGATAACTATAAAATAGAAGGTGTTAAAACCACATTACCTTTTGGAAAATTTGTTTGTGAACATGAAGCATTTAAAACAGGAAAGTTTGATACTCATTTTGTAAAAAATTATTATTCTTCAGATAAACTAAAAATAAAACATGAAGAAGAAGCTAAAATTGCAGCTCTAATTGGACTGCAAGTTTATTTAGAAGATCAAAAAATACTAAAAACTTCAAACAACAACTAACCACTTAACACCTTCAACATTATGGAATCAAAAATTGATATTTTAAATAAAAAAGTAGCGTTGTCACGAAAAGGTGGTGGAGATCAAAGAATTAAAAAACAACATGCAAGAAAAAAACTAACAGCACGAGAAAGAATACATTATCTTTTAGATGAAGGATCTTTTGAAGAAATGGGAGAATTAGTGACTCATCGATCATCAGATTTTAATATGGAAAACCAAGTTTATTTTGGAGATGGAGTTATAACTGGTTATGGAACAATTGCAAATAGATTGATTTATATTTTTGCCCAGGATTTCACTGTTTTCGGAGGCTCATTATCCGAAACAAATGCTGAAAAAATTTGTAAGCTAATGGATCAGGCATTAAAAGTTCGTGCTCCATTAATTGGATTAAATGATTCCGGAGGAGCTCGAATTCAGGAAGGAGTAAGATCTTTGGGTGGATATGCCGATATTTTCTTTAAAAATGTCCAAGCATCTGGTGTTATACCGCAACTTTCAGCAATTATGGGACCATGTGCTGGAGGTGCAGTCTATTCTCCGGCGATGACAGACTTCACTATAATGGTAGAAGACACTAGCTATATGTTTGTAACCGGCCCTGATGTAGTTAAAACAGTTACAAATGAAGAAGTAACCGCTGAAGAATTAGGTGGAGCTAGTGCACATTCAACAAAATCTGGAGTTACACATATTACATCGGCAAATGATATTCAATGTTTGGAAGATTTAAAAAAACTACTAAGTTATATCCCCCAAAACAATAAAGAAACAGCTAAAAAAATCCCCTATGAATTAGATCATGAAGTTAGAGAATCTCTTGAAAATCTTGTTCCAGAAAATCGCAATCAGCCATACGATATGCAGGACGTAATTAAAGGTATAATTGATGAAGAGTCTTTCTTTGAAGTTCAAAAAGATTTTGCTGAAAATATGATTATTGGCTTTGCAAGAATTGGAGGAAAAAGTATTGGTATTCTAGCAAATCAACCTATGTATTTAGCAGGCTGTTTAGATGTTAACGGCTCAATTAAAGGTGCAAGATTCACAAGGTTTTGTGATTGTTTCAACATCCCTTTATTAGTATTAGTAGATGTTCCTGGTTTTTTACCAGGTACAGATCAAGAATGGAATGGAATCATAAGAAATGGTGCTAAACTTCTATATGCATTAAGTGAAGCCACAGTGCCAAGAATTTCAGTTATTACAAGAAAAGCTTATGGAGGTGCATATGATGTTATGAATTCAAAACATATTGGATCAGATATGAATTTTGCATGGCCAACAGCAGAAATTGCAGTTATGGGAGCAAAAGGAGCTGCTCAAATAATATTTAAAAATGAAATTAACGAATCTGACAATCCTGAAGAAAAATTAAAAGAAAAAGAACTTGAATACGCTTCAAAGTTTGCGAACCCATATGGAGCAGCAAGCAGAGGTTTTATTGACGAAGTTATCTATCCTAAAAATACACGTAGAAAATTAATAAAAGCTTTTAAAATGCTTGAAGGCAAAGAAGTGAATAGACCTGATCGAAAACACGGAAATATTCCTCTTTAAAAGGACTATTTAATCATAAAAAAAACTCTCAAATTAATTTGAGAGTTTTTTTGTAAGTAATAAGACATATAAACGTCTATATGTCAAAGAGTTAAATTTTTTTATATTTTCATTTTTAAATATATTAATAATGTTCTTTTGGTTAAATAACTCTTTGGAAAGCCAGTACGCCAGTATTGGCTTTTTTTATATAATTTCTGCTGATAAGCCCTTAGTTAATAACCTGGTACAACGAGGTTTTAAATCGTTATATTCTCCTGTTTTCACCGTACACTTACCTTTATAATGCACTAATATAGCACATTGTTCGGCTTGCTCCAAACTATGTTCACAAATATCTATTAATGAATCAATAACATGATCAAAAGTATTTACATCATCATTAAATAAAACAATCTCGTTTAAATTGGTAGTTTCCTCCAATACATCAACATCTTCCTGTATTTTTCTCTTCGTACTCATATCGTTAAAGTTACACAATTATTTTAAATACTTTAATGAAACCCAATTATTTCGTTCTATGATTTTATCTAGCTTCAAGCCATATTTAGACACTTCACTATCAATTATTGGGATGTCCGCTTCATAGAACCCACTAAATAAAATAATACCACCTTCATTTAAACAATTCATATAAACAGACATATCATTCAATAAAATATTTCTGTTAATATTGGCTATAATCAAATCATATTTTTTATTTATCAGCAAAGTTGCATCACCTTCAAAAACTGAAATATGCTTACAATTATTACGCGCTGCATTTTCTACCGAATTCTCATAACACCAATTATCAATATCAATAGCATCAATAGGATTCGCTCCTTTCATTTCAGCAAAAATTGCTAAAATTCCAGTTCCACAACCCATATCTAGTGTCTTTTTATCCACTAAATCTAATTCTAATAAATGTTGAACCATCATATGAGTTGTTTCATGATGCCCAGTTCCAAAACTCATTTTTGGTTCTATAACAATGTCATATTTTAAATTAGGATTTTCATGAAATGGTGCTCTAATACTAACTAAATCATCAACCTGAATAGGATTAAAGTTTTTCTCCCATTCACTGTTCCAATTGACTTGATCTATGACTTCCTCATTGTATGTAATTTTAAATTCATCAGAATTCAAAATTTGAATATAATTTAATATTTCATTATTCCAATCATTTTCCTGAATATAGGCAATTACACCCTCTTCATTTTCAACAAAACTTTCAAAACCAGCAAATCCTAACTGCGCAATTAAAATCTCTGTTCCTGGCTCTTTAGGAGACACTTTAAAATTATATCCAATATATTTCACATTCATCTTGTTACTATTTAAAAAAGCAAAAATACGGTTTCCTTTCATAATGAAAGAAAACCGTATCTATATTTTACAACAATAATTTGTTACCTGCTTAGAATGATTTTACTAATGAAACAAAATCATCTGAATTTAAAGCTGCACCACCAATTAAACCACCATCAACATCTTCTTTTGAAAATATTTCTTTTGCATTTGAAGGTTTTACACTTCCTCCATATAAAATTGATACGCTATCAGCTACTTCTTGATTGTATTTATCAGCAACAATTTTTCTAATAAATGCATGCATTTCTTGTGCTTGTTCAGGTGAAGCAGTTTCTCCTGTTCCAATAGCCCAAACTGGTTCATAAGCTAAAATAATATTTTTCCAAGCTGAAGCTTCTAAATGAAATAATCCATTTTTTATTTGGCTTTCAACAACATTGAAGTGATTATCAGATTTTCTATCTTCCAATACTTCTCCAAAACAAAAAACAACTTCTAAATTATTTTCTAATGCAGCATCAACTTTTTCAGCTAAAATTGCATCTGTTTCTCCAAAGTATTCACGTCTTTCAGAGTGACCTAAAATAACTGTTTTTAAACCTAATGAAGTAAGCATTTCCGCAGAAATTTCTCCAGTATAAGCTCCACTTTTTGCTTGGTGCATATTTTGAGCCGCTACTTCAACAGCAGAACCTTTAGTAACATTTACAACCTCACTTATATTAACAAATGTTGGTGTTACAATAACTCTAGTATTATTTAAAGTTAAATCTTTTACCTTGCTAACAATTTCAGTTGCCAATTGAGTTGACTCCTGAAC
>Ga0193963_1000220_pt1 | contig 30175 bp, 28 predicted proteins | sample FB_6_MG_FD_140359 | JGI IMG/M metagenome (GOLD analysis project Ga0193963, IMG submission 140359) | Microbial mat bacterial communities from the Broadkill River, Lewes, Delaware, United States - FB_6_MG | ecosystem: Environmental > Aquatic > Freshwater > River > Microbial mats | place: USA...
ACGCATTGTTTTTTCCAATGATTCCTTTGTATGCCTGGTGCCTTTCTGGGCGATATGGCCCTTTGAAACCATGATTCTTCCCCGGCGCCACATGGGGGCCATTAATTTTATGGATGAAAAAGAAAAAACGGATCTTTCCGTCATCATCCGGCAACTGGGTATCTGTTATGATAATTTATTTGAAACTTCGTTTCCCTATTCCATGGGCATTCACCAGCAGCCCATAGTAAAAGGGCCGATCGGCACAAGTGCCATCTGGCACTTCCATTTTCACTATTATCCGCCGCTTCTGCACACCAAAAGCATAAAAAAACACATGGTGGGCTATGAGATGCTGGCCATGCCCCAGCGGGACATCACTCCGGAAAAAGCCGCCGACATGCTCAGATCACAACGCCGTATCCATTACCTTGAAACGCCGTTATCTTAACGCCATTATTTTTCCCTTGTCGATCCCGGAATTTGTGGTAACATTGTTATAGGAGTTCACCCGAATCAGTCAAGGGATAAAGAGAGACATGACGGGATTTGACACCTATACAACGCTGTTCCAAAACATTACCCGTGTTATAAAAGGCCAGGATCACACCATCACGCTGCTGCTTTCAGGCGTTGCCGCAGGCGGGCATATCCTGCTTGAAGATGCGCCCGGTAACGGTAAAACCACTCTGGCCAAGGCCTTGGCGTTTTCCGCAGATGCGGATTTCAAAAGAATTCAGTTCACACCGGACTTATTACCCTCGGATGTCTGCGGCGTCTCCATCTTTGATCCGTCAACACAGCAATTCAGGCTTCATAAAGGTCCGGTCTTTACAAATATCCTTTTAGCCGACGAAATCAACCGAGCATCGCCGAGAACCCAGTCCGCCCTACTTGAAGCCATGGCAGAATCCCAGGTCAGCATTGACGGAAAAATATTAAAACTGGATGATTTCTTTTTTGTCATTGCCACCCAGAACCCTGTGGAATCCAGGGGCACCTATCCGTTGCCCGAGGCCCAGATGGACCGTTTTGCCCTGAAACTCTCCATGGGCTATGTGGGGCCCGACGACGAGGTGGCCATCCTGACAAATCAGGAGACAAAAGAGCCGGTGAATACGGTTGTCCCCTGTGTGACGAAATCGGAAATTCTGGCGATGAAACAGGCGGTTGAGCATGTATTTATCAGCCAAGAGCTTAAATATTATATTGTGAGCCTTGTGAGGCAGACCAGGACCCATACAGGCATCACCCTGGGCGCCGGACACAGGGCCTCCATCACCCTGATGAAGACGGCCAAGGCCTATGCTCTATTTTCAGGCAGTGATTTTGTCACGCCCGAACATATCCAGGAACTGGCCATACCGGTGATGGCCCACCGCCTGGTGCTGGATCCGGAATTTAGTTTCTCCGGCAACTCAAGCGCCGGCACCATTGACGATATTGTCAGATCCACCAAAGCGCCGGGGTAACGGGTGAAAAAGGCGTCAACAAAATTGCTCTACCGCGTTTATGCCAGATTTGCCGGGTATGCTTTTTGGAAAAAAAACAAATTTTCCATGGCCGGCAATTTTTTGTTCTATGCTTTAATTCTGACCGCATGCCTGGGTTTGGATACCTTTCGAAGCATGGTTTACCAACTTTTCTCGCTTTTATTCTCGGTGTTTGCCGTTTCCGCCATCCTATCCTTTAAATCCCCCAAAGGGCTTTTTGCACAACGGATTCTGCCGGAATACGGCACCGCAGGCACCCCTGTCAGCTACACCATCCTTGTTGAAAACAGGACAAGCCGTCCTAAAAAGGGATTTGAAATCCGGGAGCGTTTCAGCAACGAGATCCCCTCTCTTCAGGCCTTTGCCAATGCCAGGGAACCCCATGAGCATTTACGAAATTCCTGGGATAGAAGGCTTAAAGTCCAACGCTGGCAGTGGCTGACCCGCCAAAACCAGAACGCGATTGTAACACGCAGACCAATGCCGTCCGTTCCTCCGGAAAGCCGGGTTACCGTCCGGGCGGAACTGACACCCTTAAATCGGGGGTATATTTACTTAAAAGGCTTCACCTTCCTTAAAAAAGAACCATTAGGGTTCATGCGCGCCTTTTATCATACAACCAATGAAGCGCGGCTCCTTGTCCTACCCAGACGCTATAATGTCCCGGAGTTGGACCTGCCCGGGTCCAGAAAACACCATACAGGCGGCATTGCCCTGACATCAAAGGTGGGCAACTCCGATGAATTCATCTCGTTAAGGGAGTACAGGCCTGGTGATCCCATGCGCATGATCCATTGGAAGAGTCTTGCCAAAACCGGAAAACTCATTATCCGGGAAAACCGGGATGAATATTTTGTCAGACATGCTCTGATTCTGGACACCCATGCCCCTGACGGCGCAAACCAAGAATTTGAGGCAGCCGTAAGTTTAGCCGCCTCCTATGTGGCAAACCTGGTCACGGGCGAGTCTTTGCTGGATCTGTTCTTTGCAGGCAACCGGGCCTATCATTACGCTTCGGGCAGGGGGCTTTTGGGCAACACAAAATTTTTAGAAATCCTTGCATTGATTCAACCCACAAAAGACAATTCCTTTGCACCGGTATCCCAGGCCTTGCTCAAATACAAACAGCGTTTAAGCGGTTGCATTTTAATATTCACCTGCCTGGACAATGAACGCTTAGACGTTCTCAACAGTTTGAAGACAAACGGCATCACCACAACCGCCTTTCTTGTGGCAGGCGCAAATTCAGTGCCCCCCAGTGGTTCTGTCCACCTGGTTGATCCCAACAATATTGAAGCAAGTTTGAACAAGGCAGGACAAATTCCATGAAAACCATCCCCCTGACCATGGCTGCGGCCCTTATTTTTTGGGGGCACCAGACCGGATATCTGATTCCGGCCTGTTTTATGGGTGGTGTTATCGAGCTTGCCCGGGTCATAAAAATACGATGGGAGCCCTCTTTAGACCAGGTGAATAAAATCAGCGACACCTGTACAGTGTGTCTTGCCGGTACTATTATTTATTTTGTTTCACTTGAAATCCAAACGGCTTTAGTGAACATATTACGTTACCTGCCTGCGTTCGCCTTTCCTTTAATTGTTATTCAGGAATACAGTGCAGCAGGGGACATTGATGTTCGTTCCCTCTATCTATTCAAAAAAAAAATGGTGGGGGAAACCAAAGCGATCAGAATAAATTTAAGTCTTGCATTTATCATCATCTGCCTGATCTCTGTGGCTGCAGTAAACAACCGCCTATTCCCCTATTACCCCGTTGCCCTTGGCATCATTGCGATCGTACTCTTTTTCCAGCGAACCCGGGGGGCGGATATCCGGATATGGGTTGCAGCTGTCATGGTTGCCGCCACCATGGGTTTTTTCCTGCAGACGGGCCTTCATCATGCCCAGTGGGTCATGACCCGGCGGGCCTGGCACTGGCTACTTAACGACAGTGCCGATCCGATCCGGGGAACAACGGCCCTGGGACGGATTGGACGGCTTAAGCTTTCCAACAGAATCGTTTTCAGAGTCATCCCCCCTGGAAATGATGATGGAGGCACCTATCTTTTAAAAGAAGCCGCTTATACTTTTCTATCCGACACCACGTGGACCGCTGCCCAAAACAAATTTGAATCTGTACCCCAATCAGAGGCCGGCAGTTTTATTACCGGCCTGCAACCCATTCCAGACCATCGGCAACCTGGGAGACAACAGACAGGTCAACCCGTGCCTTCCAGACCAACGCTGACTATCCTGACCCGGATGAAAAAATCCAAAGGGGTCTTAAGAGCCCCTGAAAACACGCTCGATATAAACTGTAGCGCTATTTCCGGTGTCACAACAAACGGACTGGGAACATTTGTGGTTGATGACGCCCCGGGATTTATGATCTATGGCGTTCGGTATGGCGATCCGGGCACCAAGATCCGGCCACCGGGCAAACGCGACCTTCTCATCCCGGATCGGGAAAAGGCGTTGTTCCAAAACCTGGCTGTGGAACTCGAACTTGGGCCGGGCAAACCGATCCAAAAGGTATTGCCTATAATCAAAAGACATTTTTTTACAAATTTCAGCTACTCCCTTGATCTTAAAGCCGGAGATAAAACATCCCCCATCACGGAATTTATGATCCGGACCAAAACAGGACACTGCGAATATTTTGCAACGGCGACGGTATTGCTTCTTCGCGCCGCCGGGATTCCCGCCAGATATGTATCCGGGTATATGGCCTTTGAAAAAAGCGTTATGGGAGACAAAATCGTTGTGCGAAGAAAACATGCCCACGCCTGGACCGAAGTTTTCGTCAACGGCCGATGGACTTTTTTTGATACAACCCCGCCCTCCTGGACAGATGAAGAAAAAAGCCATTTCATCAAAACCACGATTCCCGACCTGTTTTCCCTGATGGAATACGGATTAGCCTTGCTTCGCTGGGGCAACCCCGAAACCAAAAAGAAACTGCTTTGGCTCCTGGTACCCCTTGGGATACTGATCATCAGGCGGTTGCTCAGAAAAGATAGAAAAAAAAAGGAAAAAAGCAACTCCCATGAACAGGACCACGCGCCGTCGAATCCCATGACAAATACCCCTGACTTCTATATCCGAAAACTTGAAAAAAAGCTTATGCGTTCCGGGTTTTCCAGAAAACCCCATGAAACCTATGAACAATTTTTCATTCGAATCAAAGAAAAGGCGTTTTCCCGGCAGGACGTCCCATCCCTTATAACCGTTATCCAGATTCACAAACAGCTTCGTTTTGGCCCCCGGACCATTTCCAGCAAGAACCTGGCGCTGTTAAAAAGCCAAACAGACCACCTGATTCAAAAGCTGTCCAATCCTGTCAGTTCGCCTCGGAACGAATCCATTGCGGGAACAGGCATTGACAATTGTGACCCAGATTCTTAAATTCAGTTATCAGCACGAACCCACGGCCGCACGCGCCGTTTTAAAGGAGAAAAAATGAAAGCAACCCATTATACGGATATCCAGGGAACAGAAATAAACAACGACATAGTCAAAAATATCACAGGCCGCGTACTCATCGGTAAGGATGACGGAGCCCCAAATTTTTGCATGAGAAGATTTGACGTTAAACCCGGTGGGCATGCCCCCCGGCATACCCATGACTGGGAGCATGAAATTTATGTGCTTGAGGGCAAAGGCGAGGTACTCCTTGGGGATGAATGGCATGACATTTCCCAGGGAACCGCGGTCTATGTGCCCCCCAATGTCGACCACCAGATAAAAAACAGCTCGGATGATCATCTTGCCTTTCTGTGCCTGGTGCCGTCGGCAGCCCCGGAGATGTAAATGAAAACGCCCAGGACCAGCGTCAGCCCCCAGGGACAATTTGTGGTGGGAATCCACGAGCCTAAATTTACTGTGGATAATTTCAGACAAAAGACCATTGAAGAAGTGCTTGGCCGTCTTCCCGACGGCGGGCCTGTGGAAAACCGGACCAATTACCCCCCGGGGCAGGTCCAGGCAGGGACGGCGGATCGGATTTATGAAATCGCCAATGCGTTTCCCTTCCGGGGAAGCTCCTTTATCAATTCAGCCTGGGCGGACCGCAAGGCGGAACGACCCGATACCATAGGGCTTTCCACCCGCCCGGATTGTTCCTTAACCGCTTGTCTGGAACAGTGGCAAAAGGAAACGGGGGTGCCAAAGGGTCCTATGATTCAGATGCTTGAACAGCTTCCCCGCCCCCTGAAACTGGCCCTGGCCCAGTCATCCACGGACCCGGCGGACCTTTGTGCCCTTGCCGGTCTTGCCTGCGACTTTGTGTATGATAACGGTAAGGACCATCCCCCCACGGGGGTCGCATTCAAAAGAAACGATCAAGGCAGGGCCTTCCCGGTCATCCACGACCATGATCTTTATGATGTGCTTGGCAACAACCCGGCCCTGCCCGATGCCTATAAAGAGGTGATGGTGCTCAAACCCGGAATACAGGGAAACAGCCCCATTGTGGGAGAAAGCCGGGAGGGCACCCATGTTTTTGAATATATGCGGGCCAACTCATATATCCCCTGGGGCCATTATGCCAGTAACATGGCCAATGACCAAATCCGCTACCGGGCCAATGACCTTACCCCGTCTGACATGACAGGTATCCGGCATCTGTATTACCAGCGCATCTATGTACGGGTTGCCCGGATGCTGGGCCTAACGCTGCCGGCAACAGGCAGGTCCCTGTCCGAAGATGAACTGGAAGCGCTGCGCATGGAGATCGCAAAGGTTCCGGCATCGGGTGACCACAGCCCACTGGACAATAATTCGCCCTTTTTTACGGGAGCGTTATGGGGATGGAATTTCGGATTCGGGTTTGCCCAGTCCGGACACCGGCTGCACGCTTCCCACCAGATGATTCACCAGCAAAACGCCATGATTCCGGAAAGTATCCCGGACAGCAACGGCAATCCATATCCCTGCTTTGCCTGCGGGGATCTTGTGGCTGATTTTATCCGGGATTACAAAGCAGTCCACAACACAGATTTTTTTACGGCATTCATCAAGGCCATTGAAAACAACCAACGAACGGACATGAATCCGGACGGTCCCAACGCCCTGGTGGTATGGGAAAATGAAAAGGTCATGCTGTTTGCCCCCAAGGCCCAGGTCAGTGAATGGGAGCTGATGCTCATGACCAAGGCCCCCTGCCCCCATGTGCTTTGCGCCGATACGGCAACCCGCACGGCCCTGGATACCGGCATCCGCATTGCCATTCAGACCCTGGAAACCTTAGGCGCCCAGATGGTCACAAGCGTAGAATTTTCAGGCCGGTTTAACAGTCCGGTCACCGAGCAGCACCTTGTGTACTCATTTATCCCCCGGCTGCCCTATGCGCCGGGCACCTTTTCCGAGGCCCAGATGCGATTTATCGCCGGATGCTATCCAGAAGATTTTTCCTTTGCCTGCCGGAAGGTGTTATCGTCCTGATGGCCGAATAAACAAATTTAAGACCCATTCCTAAGTAGTATTTGAACGGCTTGATTCAGGAGCCGTTCAAAATCAAAGCGCAATCAAATAACGCCCTGATCCATCATGGCGTCCGCCACCTTGATAAACCCTGCAATATTGGCACCGTTCATATAATTGCCGGGGGTCCCGTACGCTTGAGCGGCATCCAGACAGGCATGGTGGATGCTTTGCATAATACCTTTAAGCTTGGTTTCCACCTCATTCCCGGACCATTTCATGCGCATGGAGTTCTGGGACATCTCAAGGCCGGATACAGCCACGCCCCCTGCATTGGATGCCTTGCCCGGGGCATAGAGCAGCTTGTTATCCAGGAAAATGTCAATGGCGTTGGGCGTTGACGGCATATTGGCCCCTTCGCACACAAGATACACCCCGTTGTTCACCAGATTCTGGGCATCCTTTGCATTGATCTCATTCTGGGTGGCGGAAGGAAACGCGCAATCGGCTTTATGATTCCACAACGGATTGTGGCCCTGATTGGCGTCAACATCGGTGTACCGGGCCTTGGGATATTTTTCCACATATGCTTTAATACGTGCCCGCTTAACATTTTTAAGGTACATGACCCACTTCAGACGGGTTTCATCAATGCCTTCCTCGTCATAGATATAGCCGCTGGAATCGGACAGGGTCACCACCTTTCCGCCCAGTTGGTTGATCTTTTCCGTGGTATACTGGGCCACGTTGCCGGCACCTGACACCAGGCAGATTTTATCTTTGAGACTGTCATTGCGAGTGCCCAGCATCTCATCGGCAAAAAAAACAGAGCCGTAGCCTGTGGCCTCGGGCCGGATCAGCGAGCCGCCCCAGTTTAAGGCCTTGCCGGTAAACACGCCTGAGAACTCATTTTTCAACTTTTTATACATACCGAAAAGATAACCGATCTCCCGGCCCCCCACACCGATATCCCCTGCCGGGACATCCGTGTCATGGCCGATGTGGCGGTATAATTCCGTCATAAAATTCTGGCAGAACCGCATCACCTCAAAATCGGATTTTCCCTTGGGGTCAAAATCGGACCCGCCTTTACCGCCCCCCATGGGAAGGGTGGTAAGCGCATTTTTAAATACCTGCTCAAAGGCAAGGAATTTTAAAATGGACAGGTTCACGGACGGATGAAATCGCAACCCACCCTTGTAAGGACCGATGGCGGAATTCATCTGAATGCGAAATCCTCTGTTCACCTGCACCCGTCCCTGATCATCCACCCAGGGCACCCGGAACTGAATCACACGTTCAGGTTCCACAATGCGCTCCATGATGCCTGCATGCCGGTATTCCGGATTTTTATCAAGCACGGGTTTTACGGATTCCGTCACTTCGTGAACGGCCTGGTGAAATTCTTTTTCATAGGGATCTCTGCCGCTGACAATATCCATTATAGTTCCCATATTAAAGCGCCTCCTAATATTTAAGGATAATATTTTCCGCTTTTAAGAAAATGAACCGTTGCACCAACAAAATCGCCGACCACCTTTTGACATATGTTGTTTTATAATTTTACCATGGCGATGCAAGGCCATGAAAGCAAAATTTTCGTTAATTCGTGTTTGACCCCTATATTGACAAGCCTGCCGGACGTGATAGGATGCCTAAAGTTTTTTTAACGCCTAACAGGATATGAACATCATGACCCAGGACGCCGTGTTTATCCCTTCAGGCCAGGGACGGGTAATTGTCATGAATGCCTGCCCGTCAATTCCCGGATTATTTTCCCGAATGATCATCCTGTCCATGGTCCGCACCATCACCCCGGCCCCGGATACGGTCCTTGAAAAAGCTTGTGTGGTTTATCCCAATGTCACCATTGACCCGGATAAGGTAAACAGATTCAAGAAGGTGTGCGGATACGACATGGGCAGGTCCGGCGTGCCGGCAACCTTTATCCAGTCCATGTTCATCGGCATGATGTCTCGGTTCATATCCTCTTCGTTCTTTCCCATCAGCCCCATGGGACTGATCCAAACCGGTCAGTCCTTTAACCTGATCCAGCCGGTATCACCCGGTCTGAAAATGGATCTTTACTGCCGGATGCTGGATATGACCCGGACAGAAAAAGGGATCATCTCCCGGTTTCTCATGGAAGCGGTTGTGGTCGGTGATAATCCTGAAACCATGGCTTTTGCAAAATCGGATGAAAAAGCGTTGGTGTGGCAGGGAATTGCCACCTATTTGACCCGGTCCAAAACCAGGAAGACAAAGGGGAAAAAACAGCCCCACCAAGAGATCCCACTGCCGGAGAAGGAAATCATTGACGTACCCGAAAATACGGGCCGGCGTTATGCTGCCGTATCCCGGGATGTCAACCCCCACCACCTCTATGCCTGGACTGCCCGGCCCATGGGCTTTAAACGCCCCATTGCCCACGGCATCTGGAGCATGGCCCGGGCTGGCGCAAGCCTTGAAAAAGCGACTGGCTATCCACCACTCACGGGTATGGACGGGGCACTGAAACTGCCGATTTTCATGCCTGCACGGATCACCCTGGGATATACTTTTTCTGGAACGGACGCCCTGTTTGAACTGCGGGACAAGGCCAAAGGCGTTCCGCACCTGAAAGGCAGTTTTCGCTTTTCGCCAACAAAAATCTGATACCAAGTAAAATCTGAAAGGAAAGTATGGGATCTGCCTTTGCTCTGGCATGTGCATTTTTCTGGGCCTTTGCCGTTATCCTCTTTAAAAAAGCTGGGGAGAGCTTTTCGCCCATTGCCCTGAATATTTATAAAAGTGTTGTAGCCATGGCACTGATCGGCCTAACCATGCTCGTGATGGGCATCCCTTTTTTTCCTGATGTGGCACCGCGTGTATGGTGGATGCTTGTCCTGTCGGGATTATTCGGCATCACCCTGGCCGACATATTTTATTTTTTTGCCCTGAACCGCCTGGATGCTGGCATGGTGGCGGTGGTGGAATGCCTGTATCTGCCCGGCGTTCTCGGATTTTCCTATCTCTTTTTAGGAGAGCGCATGGGTGTTTTGGGAATCATCGGCAGTGTCCTGGTCCTTTGTGCCATACTGGTGGGCGCTGGCCCCCTAAAGGATTTAAAAGCCGGTACAATACACAAAGGCCCAAATCTATGGGGCATTTGCGCAGGGTTCCTTGCCATGATGTTCATGGCACTGGGTATTGTGATTGCCAAGGACGTACTGGACCAGGCTGATGTATTCTGGGCCACCTTTATCAGGGTAACGGCCGGTTTAATCGGCCTTGTGCCCATTGTGCTGTGCCACCCGGAACGAAAGCGGTTTGTCCAAGAGCTTAAATTTTCAAAAGCCTGGTTCAATGCTTTTCCGGCAACGGTGAGCGGCAACTATATTGCCCTGGTACTCTGGGTGGCGGGGATGAAATACACCACCGCATCCAGGGCCGGCGTCCTAAACCAGATGTCCACCATCTTTCTTTTTATCCTGGCCACGGTATGGCTTAAGGAAAAAATGACGGCCCAGCGGCTGGCCGCCATTTTGCTGTCGGTTGCCGGGGCATATCTTGTAATTCTTAATTAGTGATTGCGAAATTCAAGGTTTCGTTGACTTCTATTTGTTGGTGATTATTTTTTCCGGTAACCGTTTGAGTCAGAAAGCCTGTTTGGTAATAAAAAAACGAATTGAGGAGATGTTATAATGAAAAGTAATAATTATTGTTTGACACTGATGGCAATTTTCATGATGGTTTCAAGTGTAGCCGCCAACCCCGCAAATGCCTCGTCATACAGCAAAGGGAACGATCACGCGGCAGACGGGCATGGACAGTTTAGCAAACATTTCAAAGACATAGATGTCAATGGTGATAACAGCCTAAGCTTTGATGAGTTCAAAAAGGCCTTCCCTTCGACTGAGCGAAAGGCATTTGATCACCTTGATAGTAATAAAAATAGTACCTTAAGTCATGAAGAATGGCGTCAATTTAAAGAAATGCATAAAGGAATGGGAAAACCTCATAAACAAAAATATCATACGAAAAAGCTTCCTGACCCTTCAAAATTTAACGCCCATTTTCCCGACATGGATAGTGACAATAATGATCGAGTGACGCTCGAAGAATTCAGAGCTTCTTTTCCAGAAGCATCAGAACATGAAGATGTATTCAATGCGATTGATCTTGATGGAAATGGTGATTTAGATCATGATGAGTGGCATGAATTCAAAACTGCGCATGGGTCGAAACACATAGATTAGGACCGCAAATTTTATAAAGTAAACGAAATTGCTTGCCCTTTGACTCATCTACTTCGTTGCATTAAAGTTCGAATAGGCCTGCTATTAGACCTTTAATACGCCTTGTATATGAGCCAAAGTTCGGCGCAATTTCGTCTACTTTATTTAATCCGCGATCCTTAGCAGAGTTTTTTTATCCATGGTTATGGTATAGTGCCAGTTGAAACTGCACTCAAATTATTCCTATATCACAACCATGGATAAATCTTTGTATTATCAAACATAAGGCTGATATGCCTGAATCTTCTCATTCAACCGACTCGATAAAAATTTATTACCAGATTTTAATTTATCCAAGATCAATTTAGCCTGGTCCAGATATTTTTTCCTTTTCTCTGTTGTCCAATAGGATGGTGGTGGCTGGAGATTGGTTATTCTGTCAGCCAGTTTGACCATCCATATTTCTCTGGATTGGCGTTTTATCCTTTTCAAGCTGTCCGACATCTGATGTTGTTTTTCAATTTTCTTATCTTTGGTCAGGGCAAGAACGCCATCTGCAACATGCTGTCCGAACTCTGAGAGCAGTTCCTCATAAGTGGTATCTGTATCCTCAATGGTGTCATGGAGTATTGCAACCTGAACAGCCAAGTTTCCATTCATATCGGTTTCATAATTTAAAGCGGCTATGATTTCCATACTGACCATACTAAGGTGCGCTAAATATGACCATTCAGTGTCTGGGACCAATTGTCCTTTATGCCTTTCCGCAGCAAACCTGTAAGCCTTTATATATGCGTCCTGGGACCATCTGCTACTTGTTTCTCTCATGGCAATGTCATCTATCCTGTATTTGACTACCCCTTATACCTAAAACAGCTGACCGCCGAAGCAACGGTGTTCAAACGGGACCGAACCTGAAAAGCCCTCAGGTACGGCCCAAGCCTATATGACTATTTGATTTCATAAAACAAATCTTTGTCGGCAAAGGTTTTGGCGTTTCCGGCATAGTGGTTGGAGGAAATTTTCATCATCTGTATAATTTCTTCTTTGTTTTCATAGGTTCTTTTCACCTTTCCCGGGGAGCCGATGACAAGGGAGTATGGCGGAATAATTGTTTTTTCCAGGACTACCGCACCCGCCGCGACAACAGATCCGGTGCCGATGACGGCCTGATTCATCACAGTGGCACCCATACCGATCAGGCAGTCGTCTTCAATGGTGCAGCCATGCAGACAGACCTGATGGCCGACGGTGACGCCGTTACCCACCGTTAAGGGGATGCCCTCATCCGCATGGCACATGGACAGATCCTGGATATTTGTCCGTTCACCGATGGTGATTGTGGCCGTATCCCCCCGGACAACCGTTTGAAACCAGACCGAGGCATCCTGGGCGATATGCACATCACCAATGATTTGAGCCGTTGGTGCAATGAATACGGAATCATGAATTGTGGGGTGGATATTTTTGAATGCGTATAAGGTCATCATCTCTCCTTGTAATCATTTTATTGAATTTGTTATGTTCAGAGCTTATATTTTATTTTTACTTAGGATAATACCTGCCGTTTCAAAAGTACAACCCGGAAAAGGAAAAAGTATGTCAAAAGAATATGATGTGGCGATTATCGGGGCAGGCACAGCCGGACTGACAGCCCAGGAAGAGGTGGTCAAGCACACGGATAACTATGTGCTCATTGATGACGGCCCCCTGGGCACCACCTGTGCAAGGGTGGGCTGCATGCCGTCCAAGGCGTTAATTGCCGTGGCCGATGATTTTCACAAGTGCAGTTTTTTTGATGAATACGGTATTAACGGCGCCAAGGGTCTGGTACCGAATCATAAAAAAATCATGGCACGGGTCCGGGCCATGCGGGATGAATTTTCAGGGGGGGTAATCCAGGAGATGTCCGGGTTCATGGAGAAGGTGATCCGAAAAAGGGCCAGGTTTATAGATCCCAATACCCTGGATTTAGGAAACGAAACGATCCGGGCCAAGAGCATCATCATTGCCACCGGATCAAAGCCCTTTATACCTGACCCCTGGCTGCGGTTTAAAGAATTTATAATTGACACGGACCAATTCTTTGAACTGGAAACCCTGCCCCAAACCATGGCCGTGTTTGGGTTGGGTGTCATCGGTATTGAGCTGGGCCAGGCCCTGCACCGTTTAGGGGTTCAGGTGACCGCCGTCAGCCGTCGCAAAACGGCAGGGGGGCTGACCGACCCCAAACTTGAAGAATATGCCTTTGACCATTTTTCCAAGGAGATGCCTATTGAACTTGGCACCGCTAAAATTCTTGGCAAAACCGAAACCGGCCTTGAAGTCGGCGCCGGCAGCAGACGCTGGACCGTGGACCGGGTGCTGATCGCCACGGGCAGACGGCCCATGCTCCAAGGTTTAAACCTTGAAAGCTTAAAACTTGACATGGATGCCAAAGGGATGCCGGTCTTTGATTCTGAAACCCTGCAGGTCGGAAATCTGCCCGTGTTTCTGGCCGGGGATGTAAACGGCCTTAAACCCATTCTCCATGAAGCCGCCGATGACGGCACCATCGCAGGTTACAACGCCTGTGTCGGCACCACGACCCGATTTAAAAAACGAATACCTCTGCAAATCACCTTTTCTTCGCCGGATATCGCCATTGCAGGCCTGTCCCACAAAACCCTGACGGAAAAAGGCATTGATTATGTGGTGGGCGAGGCGTCCTGGGAAGAGCTTGGCCGGGCCAGAATGATACTTGGCAAAGCTGCCGGGAGGGCCAGAATTTATGCCGACCCCCAAAGGGGACGGCTGCTGGGTGCAGAAATTATGGCCCCGGCCGGCGAGCACATGGCCCATCTTCTGGCCTGGGCCATGGGGGCGAATCTGACGATCAAAGAGATTCTGGGTATGCCCTTTTACCACCCCGTACCTGAAGAAGCCCTTTTGGATGCATTTCTCCAGATCGCCGCACAGATCAAGGATCCTGTGCCCACGCCAATCCTGAAAAAAATAAAGGATAGGTCCCATGGAAAATAAAAACAAAATAGAAGACCCGGTCAACCAATTTTTGTCTGATGCCCGGGCCAGGGCACACACCCACGATATTGATATGCTGATTTTCGGCAACGAAGCGGCTGACCTGGATTCCGTGGCATCTGCCATTGGCCTTGCCTGGGTGTTGGGGAACAGCAAAGCGCCCTGTTCCGCCCTGCCTTTAATCCCCATTAAAAGAGACGATTTTCGCCTGAAAACAGAAAGTCGGTGGGTGCTCTCACAAACAGGCATTGATGTGGCCAACCTTTTTTTCCTGGACGATGTCCAACCATTGGAGAGACTCATATCCCGGGTCAGGGGATTTGCCCTGGTGGACCATAACCGGCTGACAAACGGTTTCTCAAAATACGAAGAAAAAGTCAGGCTTATCCTGGATCATCATGAGGACTTAAAGCTGTACCCCAATACCCTGCGCCGGATTGAACCGGTGGGGTCCTGTGCCACCCTGGTGGGCGAAGATCTGATCAATGTTTGTGGCGGGGGTGCTTCAGGAAAAATCCCCCAAAGCCTGGCCGCCCTTTTGTTAGGGACCATTCTGATCGACACCGTCAATCTTGACCCCGGTGCCGGGCGGGCGACCCCTAGGGACCATGCCGTGACAAAGCACCTGAAACCCATTGCCGGCCTGGACACAGACAAGTTTTACCAGGGCATCCGCGCAGCCAAATCAGACATCAGTGAAATGGACACAAGGGACCTTCTCAGGCGGGACTGCAAGACATTTCAATTCAACAAGGTAATCTGCACCGTTGCATCGGTGCCTTTGGCACTTGAGCAATGGATGGTCAGGGACATGGATCTTGCCAAGGGCATTGAAACCTATGCAGAAGAAGAGCAGGCAGATATTTTGATGACCATGAACACCCAGCGCACCCCTGAATTTTCAAGGGGAATTGCGGTGTTCTGCAAATCCCCCGTTCTTTTCACAACCATCTCCGCCATGCTGGCATTTAACCTTGATTTAGAATTAATCCCCCCGCCCCAAGGGTTTAAGTGCGGCGACGTTCACTTTTTCCGCCAGGGTAACCTGAGTCTGTCCAGAAAAAAGCTTGAGCCGATACTGGACCAGTATGTTTCAAAACTTGAACAACCGTATTGACCGAACTATTTTGAAGGATCAAGCTCTGGATATATATTTTCTGGTTTCGGTGTGGACCTTGACCATCTCTCCGTTTTCAAGATATTCAGGTACCTGGATTTCAACCCCGTTGGAAAGGGTGGCAGGTTTTGTCCGGGCCGTAGCACTGGCCCCCTTGATGCCTGGAGCGGTTTGTGTGATTTCAAAAACAAGGGAGGCAGGAATTTCAATGGCCACCAGATTGCCGTCAATAAACATGCCCATAATATCTTCCATGCCGTCGGTGAGCCATACCAATTCGTCTTCCATGCTACCTTCGGCAATCATATACTGACCATACTCCACAGTGTCCATGAACACATGCAGATCCCCGTCCGGATAGAGGTACTGGACAGGTTTTCTTTGCAGGTCCACATCATCGAGCATATCATTGCCTTTGTATGAGTTTTCATATTTCTGCCGGGTCTTGACGCTGCTGAACCTGACCTTGTAAAGGGTGACGGCGCCCCTTGCAGACGGGGTTCTTACATCAATATGTTTAACCAGATACGGTTCACCGCTGATCTCCACCACCTGGCCCTTTTTTAGATCACATGCTTTTGGCATACTTGCCTCTCCTAGAATAAAACCTTCATTGCTTTTATAAGACTTACGCTCAGGCCCTTGGGCCACGGACTTTTTTTGCCTGTTTACCAGCACAAAGGGTTTAACGCAAGTGTATATTGCCACGTGCCATGGGAACTGTATTTAATTTGCGGTCCTAAACGTGCTATTCTTCTTCCGGCTTATGAAGTAACACCAAAGAATCCGGGTCACGGTCCAATATTTTCCGGGCAACTTTAGCCGGAACTATTTCGTAAACATCATTCAGCGTAACAACCGCAAGCTGTCCTATGCCAAGTTTTTGGGTGATTTCATCGTTAACGTAGAGTTTTTTTATTTTCTTGCCGACCTTAAAATAGTATGGATCTTCGTACTTTCTCAAGTCCAGGCGGTTCTCCTGTATTAACTGCTTGACCTGAACCAATTTCTCCTGTTTTTCTTTCTCCTGCTTGGACTGACGGTTGAGTTCCCGGCTCCGTTTGGCCTGGGCTAACTGCGCTTGCCGGGTTTGATTGATTTCAGGCGTAGTTTTCTTGCCTTTATTTTTTTTCCGCTTAACCCGTTTCTCCTGGTTGGCTTTTTTAGCCTGTTTTTTATCAGCTATCCCGGCTTTCATGAGCTGATCCTGCAAAGACAATCCCATCTATCCCCTCCCCTTTTAATGAACTTCAGAGCCTGTTTAAAAATTAGGGAATCGAAGCGAAATACCATGAGAATGAGAACCAATTTTCTCAATTTTTCTGTTAATAGCCGGACTATTGGCCGAAAATTTGAGGGGATTGGGGCCATTCTCATGTGATTGCAGCCGATTCATCTATTTTTAAACGGGCTCTCAGGTTTATCCCAAAGCAACATCAAGAATCATCATAACTGAAAACCCAACCATTGTTGCCATTGTCACTGTATCAATGTTCTCATACTTTCGTTGGGATTCTGGAATGAGTTCCTCCACAACAACAAAAATCATTGCTCCGGCTGCGAAACACAAGGCATAGGGCAAAACACTTTGCATTTTCATAACAAACAGTGCTCCACACACGCCGGCAATAGGTTCCACTATCCCGGATGCCTGTCCCATCAAAAAACTTTTCCCTTTAGACAGACCTTCTCTTCTTAACGGCATGGAAACAGCGGTCCCTTCTGGGAAATTTTGAAGCCCAATCCCTATTGCCAAGGCAATGGCGCCGCCAATTGTTGCAGAGGGAAGGCCCACCCCCACTGCTCCGAAAGCAACACCAACGGCCAATCCCTCAGGGATGTTGTGAAGTGTTATGGCCAGCACAAGAAGTGTACTTCTTTGCCAGGACGTTTTAACGCCTTCAGCTTTATCAATGGCCAATCCGGGATGAAGGTGTGGTAAAAATTTATCGATAACTCTCATAAAAATGCCCCCTCCCATAAATCCAATGACTGCACTTAACCATGGGATTTGGCCCAATTGCTCTGCCATCTCTATTCCTGGCGATAAAAGAGACCAAAAACTTGCGGCAATCATAACGCCTGCGGCAAAACCTAACGTCGAGTCCATAAATTTCTGATTTATGGTTTTTGTAAAAAATACCACGGCAGCACCTGCTGCGGTCACGCCCCAAGTGAATAGGGTCGCAAATAGTGCTTGAGTTACTGGGCTGAATTGTAATAAAAAATCCACCATTTTGAAGTCTCCGCCAAATTTAAAATTATGAATAAAAATTGTATCGAATAAAATTATTTTGGTAAATCCTTTTAAATTTTAGGGCAGTTGGGACTTAGGGCGTCCCAGGCATGGGGACCGTCCTTGGCCAGACCGAATCGGAGATTCAACGTCATGACGGTGACCGGCCCATCGGTTCTGTTTTTGACCTTTTTGGAGACGAATATGGAAAAAATTTCTACCATAAGAACATAAAATGCGATATTCCCTTCCACCTGTCAACACCCGGTCGCACCCCGGACAGGGCCAATGCATGTAAATAATCCGTATGAGCTATTTGAAATTTGACATCAGACGACAAATTACAGGCGTTTGCCCTATGTGCTTGACTGTTATCTATTTTTTTGCGTTAATAACCTGTGTTTAAAGTAACACAAGGGCCGTAAAATAAAATTTGCGGCCAAATACCCAATGAATTTAAGGAGTTTTTAATGGCAAAGGAAAAAGTGGTTCTGGCGTATTCGGGCGGACTGGATACGTCAGTTATCCTCAAATGGCTGCTGGAACAGGGGTACGAAGTATTTGCATACATGGCTGACATTGGCCAGGATGAAGATTTTCAGGCAGCAGAACAAAAAGCCCTTAAAATCGGTGCATCAAAAGTGTTCATCGAAGATATGAAAAAGGAATTTGTCACCGATTATATATTCCCCGTTTTCAAGTCAAATACGGTTTACGAAGGCCGCTATCTTTTAGGTACAGCCATTGCCCGGCCCATCATTTCCAAAAAGCAGATTGAAATTGCAAAGCAGGTGGGTGCCCAATATGTGTCCCACGGTGCCACGGGTAAAGGAAACGACCAGGTGCGGTTTGAACTCTCCTACTATGCCCTGAATCCGGCCATAAAAGTCATTGCTCCGTGGAAAAACCCGGATTTCCTCAATGCCTTCCAGGGCCGTTCCGACCTTCTGGCCTATGCAGAAAAGCACGGGATTCACACCAAGCAAACCGCGGCCAAACCCTATAGTGAAGATGATAACTTGCTGCATATTTCCCATGAAGCAGGTATTCTTGAAGACCCCGGCGTAATATGCGATGAAAGCATCTATTGCCGTACCGTATCCCCGGAAAAGGCCCCGGATACCCCCACACGCATCACCATTGAATTCAAAAACGGCATACCGGTCAAGGTAAAAAATCTGGAAGACGGCACCGAAAAAACAGATGCCTTGGAACTGTTTTTATACCTGAACCAGCTGGGTTCCGAAAATGGTATCGGCCGTCTTGACATGGTGGAAAACCGGTTTGTGGGAATCAAATCCAGGGGAGTTTATGAAACGCCGGGCGGTGCTATTCTACACGAGGCACACAAGGACATCGAAGGCATTGCCATGGACCGTGAGGTGATGCGTCTTCGGGATATGCTGGCGCCCAGGCTCGGTGAACTGGTTTACTACGGCTTCTGGTTCAGCCCTGAAATGGAATTTCTCATGGCAGCCATTGATAAAAGCCAGGAACTCATTGACGGTGAAGTGACCCTGAAACTGTTCAAAGGAGTGGCCTACCCCATCGCCAGGACCTCTCCATCTTCCCTGTACAACCAGAACCTGTCCTCCATGGATATCACCGGTGGCTACAACCAGGAAGATGCCGAAGGCTTTATCCGTGTCAACGCCATCCGCCTGATGGCCCACAGGGACATCACCGGTAGAAACTAAAAAATATTTTAAACTCCGGCATGGCGTTTTGCCGTGCCGGAATTCCTGTTTTTCTTTAATTCTACCTGCCGTAGAATCGAAAACTTACTCTTCCCGGTCAATTTTTAATGGTAATGAATCACAGCATCAAGGGGTATCGGGTATGTCTGAGAAACTAACCATAATGGTATTTTCGGCCATATTGCTTGCTCTGGTGGCGATATGCGCCCCAGGCTACCTTTCAGCCACGCCCCAAAATGAAGCGAATCTCCTGACTAAGGAAGAACGCATCTGGCTTAAAGCGCATGACGATCGCATCCGGTTTGCACCATCGTCAATGTATGCGCCGATCTGCTTCCGTGATGCCGATGGGCGATTCCAGGGAATCACCATGGACTACGCGCGGCGTATGGAGGCCATACTCGGATTCCGCTTCAAAATAGTTGTTTGTGAAAGCTGGGACAAAATCATGGAAAAGGCCCGGGCCAGGGAAATTGATGTAATCGGTAATATTCAACCAACCGAAGAACGGTCTAAATATTTGCGCTTCACAGAACCGTATCTGACGATCCCCAATGCCATCATCACAAGAAAAGACGTGGGACGGTCGTTGTCACTCGAAACCATGTCCGGGATGCGGGTCGGCGCTGTCGAAGAATATGCTACGGCAGCATATATAAAAAAGAACTTACCGAAAATTGACCTCATGCTTGTTCGCGACACCCTCGAAGGCTTGCAAGCGGTATCATTTGGCAGAATGGACGCCATGGTAACTAATTTGGCAACAGCCTCCCACACAATTGACCACTACGGCATCACAAATCTTAAAATGACAGGCACAGTACCCGAATTCACCTGGCACCTATCATTTGCCTCTCGTCGGGATTGGCCGATTCTCAATGGAATTCTTACAAAAGGCCTGAAATCCATTCCCACTGCTGAGCGGCAGAAGATTCGGCATCAATGGATATCCATTGAAGATACACCCCCTATCTATCGAGACAAGCGCCTCTACGGCGCTGTCGGCATGACCCTGCTGTTGGGGTTCCTGGTATGCTCTGTCTGGACACGAGCACTCAAAAAGATGGTGGCCAGGCGCACCAATGAGCTGCACCAGAGCGAAATGCGTTATCGAAGCATATCCGAGGATATGCCCGTTTTAATCTGCCGTTTTCTGCCCGACGGTGAATTGACCTACGTCAACAAGGCTTATAGTAAATATTTCGGCAAAACGGCCGAAACTCTTTTAGGTTCCTCCTTTCTGACACTTATCCCCAAGGAAGAACATGAACAGGTTGCGAACTCGTTATCCACCCTAACGGCGGAATCTCCGTCCCAATCCCACGAGCATAAAGTACACGCCCGGGATGGCAAAATCCGCTGGCATCGATGGACCAACCGAGCGCTGTTTGACGCCGGGGAAAAGGTTGTCGCGTTTCAATCCATTGGTGAGGACATCACAGAATGGAAGCGAACCACGGAACGACTATCCTATGTCATTCAGGGCATCAATGCCGGCACATGGGAATGGAACGTGCAGACCGGAGAAACCATATTCAACGAACGTTGGGCCGATATCATCGGTTACACCCTGGATGAAATATCACCCGTCTCCATAGATACGTGGATAAAGTTCTGTCACCCCGACGATCTCAAAAAATCCAAGCAATTACTGAAGGCATGTTTTAATGGTCAGATCGAGTATTACAGTTTTGAATCCCGTATGCGCCATAAAAACGGCGAATGGATATGGGTACTCGACCGCGGCAAAGTCATCACCTGGACCAAAGACGGCAAACCGGAGTGGATGTACGGCACACACCAGGATACCACCAAACGCAAGCAGGCTGAGGCAAAACTCAAAGCAAACGAGGCAAAGCTGCGTCTTATAATCGAGCAATCCCCCCTGGGCGTCTGCATCAGTGATTTGGACGGTACTTTCATATCAGCAAATCCAGCATATCAAAAACTCACGGGTTACACCGAAGAAGAGCTTAAAGAACTCACCTTCTTTGAGATAACGCATCCCGATGACCGGCCTGAAAACAGGCGCCTTTTCCATGGCATGACCGTTAAGGAAACCGCCCCTTTCCGTATGAAGAAAAGATATATCCGCAAGGATGGAGCTGAAATTTCCGTCATCATCCATGCAAGCCCGATTTGCGATCCTTCAGGGTCTCCGCTGTTTGGGCTGGCGCTTATTGAAGACACCACAGAGCGGAAAAAGGCGAAGAGAGAACGCGAAAAACTCCGGGGGCAGCTAGCCCAGGCCCAGAAGATGGAAGCCGTGGGACGCCTGGCAGGTGGTGTGGCCCACGATTTCAACAACATGCTGACGATCATTCTCGGCAACACGGAAATGGCCATGGAGTCTTTAGATCCTGAGCAAACGGTTCTTGCTGACCTTAAAGAAATCAAAAAAGCTGCCGAGCGCTCCACCGACCTGGTCCGGCAACTATTGGCCTTTGCCCGTAAACAGACCGTGTCTCCCGAAGTACTCGACCTGAATACGACCGTGGCGGGTATGATCAAAATGCTGGAACGTCTCATCGGCGAGGACATTAATCTGGCCTGGGTGCCGGGAGAAAGAGTGTGGCCGGTGAAAATAGACCCCGGCCAGATCGACCAGATCCTGGCCAACCTGTGCATCAATGCCCGGGACGCCATTACAGGCGTGGGCAAAATGACCATTGAAACGGGCAACAAGACATTCGACGAGGCCTACTGTTCCGTTCACGTCGATTCTAAGCCCGGGGAATATGCGATGCTGGCGGTGAGTGACAACGGTTGCGGTATGGGTGCCCAGACACTGGAGAATGCCTTCGAGCCCTTTTTCACCACAAAAACCCAGGATAAGGGCACCGGCCTGGGCCTGTCCACGGTTTACGGCGTGGTCAAGCAAAATGAGGGGTTCATTCACGTCTACAGTGAACCGGATCAGGGAAGCACTTTCAAAATATATCTGCCGCATCACCGGGCCAAGGCCGATGCGTCACCGGACCAAAAATCGGAGATGCCCACCGGGGGTGGCCATGAAACAATTCTGCTGGTGGAAGACGAACCCTCGATCCTAAAAATGACAACGCGGATGCTTACGCGAAAGGGGTACACCTTGATCGCCGCCGGCACCCCGGGTGAGGCCATGGAACTTGCCCATACTCACAACGGTGAGATCCACATGCTCATGACCGATGTGATCATGCCCGAAATGAACGGCCGCGACATGGCCGAACACATTTGCAATCACTACCCCAATCTCAAGTGCCTGTTTATGTCAGGATACACGGCCAACGTCATCGCACACCACGGCGTATTGGACGAAGGGGTGAACTTCATCCAAAAACCCTTCTCAATGGCGGATCTGTCTATCAAAGTACGGGAGGTGCTGGATGGAAAATAAAGAAACAACCATACAAAAATAATCAAGGAGTCCCATGAGATATAATCATATATTCGGCCCGGTCCCTTCAAGGCGCCTCGGGCTTTCCCTGGGTGTGGATCTTGTCTGTCACAAAACCTGTACCCTGGATTGTATTTACTGCGAGTGCGGACCGACCACCAACCTGACCCTTAAGCGCAAGGAATACGTTTCCTTTGATGGGGTTAAAGCAGAGCTGGCCCATTACTTTGAAAACCACCCCGACCCGGACTATGTGACCTTTTCAGGATCTGGAGAGCCCACCTTAAATCCTGACATCGGCAGGATCATTGACTTTATCAAAGAAAAAAAATCAAACATCCGGGTGGCCGTACTGACCAATGCCACCTTGCTGTCCGACCCCGTGGTCAGAAAGGATCTAACCAGGGCCGATCTGGTCATGCCCTCCCTGGATGCCGTGACGCCTGAAACCTTTAAAAAAATCAACCGGCCTGCCGGGCAGATTGATATCCATAAGGTTATTGACGGACTCAAAACGTTTGCCGCGTCTTTCCAGGGAGAACTCTGGCTGGAAGTATTTATCCTGCCCGGGATCAACGATACTGAAGAAGAACTTAAAACTTTAGGGGATATCATCCGGGACATTAATCCTGCCCGGGTTCAGCTCAACACCCTGGACCGGCCCGGGGCTGTAGCAGGGCTTAAGCCCGCTTCAAAACAGGACCTTGACCGGGTGGCCGGAATTATTAATGCGGCCAATGTGGAGATCATTGCCCGTGTAAAGGACCTATCATCAGGGGATCAAATCAGCGACGAGAAGATGGAAACCATGGTTTTAGAAACCATTCACCGCCGTCCCTGCACCGTAGATGACCTGACTGCGGCCTTGAACCTTGACAAGGGAAAACTTGAAATTCTAATGAAACGCCTGATCCTGGAAAATAAAGTTGAATCCGTACAGCAGGAGAGAGGTATGTTTTACCAGACCATAAAAGATCCACTGTAAAAAACAGCTTCTTTTGCCCGGTTTCTGAAAGGAAACCGGGTTTGAGAGACGCCATTACCATAGGTCACAATAATTTTGGCACCATCCCGGGAGAACATATTTATAAGGATCATATTGTGATATTATGCTGATATCTGTGAACTCTTAGGAAATGGAAGTTCCTATACTATTAAATAAACGAGGCCCAAAATGGCAGATATTGATATCAACAAATCTCACAATTTAGAAATGGATACCACCCGAAAGCGTCTTGAAAAAATGACTGGAGAGCTTCAATCCCAATACGGCATTAAAAGCGTATGGACCGCTAACACCGCAACCCTTTCCGGAACCGGATTAAAAAAAGGGTTGGTTGAATTGACCGACAGCGCAATCAACGTTCAGATCACCCTGGGGCTGCTCGCAAAAGCCATGAAAGATAAAATCCAAGGGCAGGTAAACATCGCCTTAGATAATGCCCTGTCCTAAAAAGTTCATTTTCTGAATGCGGTTTTGAAGGCATGACATCTTCCCTTACCATATCCCCAAAGATGACGGTGCTGATTGATTCCATGCACAATCCCGTGCTGGTCATTGATGAATCGGACAACCTGCCGGCCCACCATCTATCCCAAGGCGGCGCGATACGGCATTCAATACCGATGAATTGATGCGTATTGGCATCAAATTTTAAAATCCTTTCCCAACAATATGTAATGGTCTTTATCGATGAATTTTGATGCAAAACAGCATCGTCAGCAGAAAGGGCACAATCATGAGAATGAATGCAAAGCAGTACGAAGAGAGTCTAAGAAAATTGAACCTGAACGTTTATATGTTCGGGGAAAAAATAGAAAATGTGGTGGATAATCCGATCATACGGCCCTCCATGAATGCTGTGGCCGCCACCTACGAATTCTCCTTAATGCCCGAATATGAAGATCTTTTAACCGCCACGTCCCATCTGACCGGAAAAACCATCAACCGGTTCTGCCATATTCACCAGAACACCGAAGATCTTGTGAAAAAGACCAAAATGGGCCGGCTGATGGGCTCCCTTACCGGATGCTGTTTCCAGCGCTGCGTGGGTATGGATGCCATCAATGCGCTGTCCATGACCACCTATGATATTGATGCCAAATATGACACGCAATATTATGAACGGTTTAACAAATATCTGGGCTATGTCCAGGAGAACGATCTCACCTGTGACGGGGCCATGACCGACCCCAAGGGAGATCGGTCTCTGCCGCCCCACAAACAGTCTGATCCTGATATGTTCATGCACATGGTGGATCAAACCCCGGACGGTATTATTGTCCGGGGTGCCAAAGCCCACCAGACAGGAGCTGTCAACTCCCACGAGATCATCGTCATGCCCACCATCTCCATGCGGGAACAAGACGCGGACTATGCAATCTCTTTTGCCCTGCCCAGTGATGCCGACGGGATTACCTATATTATGGGCCGCCAGTCCTGTGATGCAAGAAAGCTGGAATCAGGCCAACTGGACCGCGGCAACCGAATCTACGGCGGCCACGAAGCGTTAGTGGTGTTTGACAATGTATTTGTTCCCTGGGATCGGGTGTTCATGTGCCGTGAATATGAATTTGCAGGACAATTGGTGGAACAGTTTGCCTCTTACCATCGCCAGAGCTACGCCTGTAAAGCCGGGGTGGGCGATGTGCTCATTGGTGCGGCCCAGGTGGCTGCCGAATACAACGGTGCCCAGAAAGCCTCCCACATCAAGGATAAAATCATTGAGATGAACCACCTTAACGAAACCCTATTCTGCGGGTCCGTGGCCTGTGCGGCCCTGGGCCACAAAGAACCCTCGGGCACCTATCTTGTGGATACCTTGCTGGCTAACGTCTGCAAACAAAACGTCACCCGGTTCCCCTATGAAATTGCACGCCTTGCCCAGGATATTGCAGGGGGGCTTATGGTAACGCTGCCCTCCGAGGCGGATCTTCGTTCCAAAGAGGTGGGGCCTTTGGTGGAAAAATATTTGAAAGGCAATGCCGATGTGCCCACCGAAGACCGGATGAAAATTTTGCGCCTCATTGAAAACCTGACCCTGGGAACTGCGGCTGTGGGATATCTCACCGAATCAATGCACGGGGCAGGCTCCCCCCAGGCCCAGCGTATCATGATTGCCCGCCAGACCAATATGGAAGCCAAGAAAAAAGTGGCCAAAAAACTGTGCGGTATTGACCCTGAGTAAATTTTTTACGGGATGATTTACATAGGAGAATTTAACAAATAAACTGGAAAGATTTATATGAAAAAACTGAACTAACCGGTTAGTTTCTTTCATGATTTGTTGTGGCCTAACCTCGGTGAAAGACCAGGTCGGCCATGGCCGTTATTACCAGGAAAAGACCATCACGGCTGACCTGGCCGCAGACAGACAGGGGACCAAACAGTTCAGCGGCGTGGGCGGCCATTATGGAAACCCTGTATAACGACTTTAAAGATTCTCCATTGTCCGTCAACTTGCCCCCCATCAATTTCAACTATCACTTCTTCCATATCCCTCGCCCCACCAAACAACTTTACCGGATTTAAAACACTTAATTGTCCGCGTCCATAATTGATTCCCGATCGGAGCATAAATACTCCCGATCCGGGTAGAAATTACCACCGGGCCTTGTTAGGAGACTCTAACTTTTACCATATTCTACTAATAAGAAAGGAAACGAAGATGTATCGAGAAAAAGTCCTGCTGCTGTTGTCCTGTTGCTTGTGTTGGGGCCTGCTCTTACCGGCGGCCCCATTGTGGGCCGAAGATGCGGAAGATAAGGCGGCAACAAAAATGGAAAATATTATAGTCACCGCCAATAAAATAGAGGAGGATCTCCAGAAAGTCCCCCAGAGCATCACCGTCATGGATGATATCATTCTGGAGGAAAAGGGGATTACCGATGTCCCTGACCTGATCAGACAAATACCGAACATGGCTGTCCAGGAAGGTGTCCACGGAAACGCGGTGAATTTCCGGGGACTGAACGCTTCCACGTTCACCAATAAAAATCCGGTGGTCATTTATATTGACGGAGTTCCCACGATCAACCGATATGGGTTTGATGCATCCCTGGCCAATGTGGAGCGCATTGAGGTGCTGCGCGGCCCCCAGGGAACACTCTACGGCAAGGACGCCATTGGCGGGGTGATTAATATCGTGACCAAAAAACCGGAAAACAGATGGCATGGAATGGCTGGGGCCGAATATGGCAGCTACAATTACATGCAGGGCATTTTTAATCTCAATGGTTCAGTGATTGAAAATAAGCTATTCATGGGCATCAACGGTAAATACGAACAGGATGACGGGTGGATCGAAAACACCAACCCCGGCCTGGATTCGGACGGGAATGAATCGGATCAGCAGCAATTGAGCAGCTACCTTTTATATACCCCCACAGACAGGTTAACCGCAAGGTTGACGCTTTCCATGGATAATCAAAATGATTCATGGTCCAATGGTTATGCATTGCCTGCCGGGTCTAATTTCAATGATTTTAACAGGGATGATGCCGAGGAAGTCAATTTTGATGTGCCAACCGAAGTTGATCTAAATTGTTTCTCCCAGAGTCTGTATTTTAATTATGAATTTGATTCAATAACACTTACCTCGACCACAACCCACAAAAAACAAGATATTGATGGGGATTACGATTCGGATTACCGCGCTGACACCATTTACGACGGATTGAAACAGTTTAACTATAGTCAAACGGAGACGTACACCCAGGAACTTCGTATATCAAGCAACAATGGGATCGGCATCCGCTGGGTCGCCGGCCTTTACCTGGACTCAGAGGATCACGAGCAGGGCCCTTATGGTATGCAATATCCTTATTATGACAGTTCAGGAACGTTTTATGGAAATTTTGATTACAATGCCGAATCTGATACCGACAGCACCACCTATGCGGCATTTGGTCAGGCAATGGTTCCTTTGGGAAAGCGATTTGAGCTGACCCTGGGTGGCCGGTATCAGCATATAGAAAAAAAAATTGATCTGGACATGTATTATCTGCCGGTGGGAACCACCGGGGCACCCTATTTCTCCTTCTCCGGCGACAAAGACTGGGATGTCTTCTTGCCCAAGGCGGCGCTCTCTTACGGCCTTAGCGATAACTGGCATACCTATGTTTCGTATTCCCAGGGATACATGCCCGGCGGGTTTAACTACTTTGCCTCTTCCGGCACGACCGAGGACAACTCCTTTGAACCCCAACAATCGGCAAATTATGAGATCGGCATCAAAGGAAGTGTGAATGGGTTAAGGTTGGCTGCAACCTTATTTTACATGGATATCGAAGATGTTCATGTCTACAAAGCACACGGTGTCAACTATTATACGGATAATGCTGACAGTGCCCATTCCCAGGGCATTGAATTGGAATTGGCCTATCAACTCACAGACACCATTGAGCTGACCGGTTCACTGGGTATTATAGAAGCGGAGTACGATACATATGATGCCGGAGACGGTATATCCTTTGATGGACAGGACATCGAGAATACACCTTCCTACACGGCGACGGCCGGTGTCGCATATAGACATCCCAGTGGACTGTATGGGCGTGTCGATATGAGGGCGGCAGGCGAGACCTCTTTCTATGATGATGCGAACAAAAGTTTTGTCGAGGATGATGCATATGCTGTTTTTGATGCAAAGATCGGCTATCAAACCGGAGAATGGGATTTCTATGTGTATGGAAAAAACCTGACAGATGAGGAATATATCACTGAATTTATCTCCAATTCAAAACTAATGAAGGCGAGCTTTGGACAACCGCTGACCATTGGCGTCGGGTTACGATACCGGTTTTAATATCTTCTTTTTATAACTGATTTTTGATAAAAAAGTTTGTGTAACCTATACATATCTTCCAACTTTTGTTGTGGGCCGAAACCTGGGTGTAGATAGGCCAGGGACGGCCCGTGGCCGTTATATGGATGAGCAGTGTGACACCACTGCTCATTTTTGCCTTCGCCTTTCTTCAGGCCTGGTCAACGCGTTACGATCGTTGGGGCTGAGACCCCCCTATTCCAATCCCCTTTTTATGCAAACAGCGTGGAATATTTAGATTCAACACTTGCCCTAATTACCTAAAAACGGATATAAAATAGACTTAATCATTCACCGTATTTTCCAATTCAAAGGGAGGGGATTGAATAATGTCCGTTGATGCTGAACAGAAGATGCTTGAGATGACCCAGGCAAAAGAAAATTTCCTGGAAAAATACAAACGAGCCCAGCAACTGTTCAGCAACCTGGTTAAAAGTCAAAAGCGGCTATTTAATATAGACTCCCAGGGTAAAAAAAATGACGATGTCTCGGACAAAATCAATGTTAAAGAAAGCGTTCAGGCCATAGACGAAATCATGGAGATGCTGGTTGAGACAGATCGGTTGATTCTGAACAGTACGAAAGACTATTTTTCCACCGATGACTATCTTTTCCAACACTCTTTTGGTGTCTGCTATATCGGAACCATTGTATTGAAGCGTTTCAACGAAATTTTTTCCCGGCACATCAAGAAGATGCTCACTGCCAAATTTAAAGAAAATCTGAAACACTATCGACAGGAAGAGATCACGCCGTTTTTTTACTACCCCCCTGAAGCCGTGCGCACCATCTCCATGGGTTATCTCATCCACGATATGGGCAAAATAATGGTCCCAGACTCCCTGTTGAACAAAAAAAGCGGATTGAGCCGGAATGAACTCAGGCAAATGCAAAAACATGCCGGGGGATACGGAACGCTTTTTTTGAAAATGAACGGCATTTACGACGTCTATGTGGAAAATATTATTAAATACCACCACGCAGCAATCTATCTTAACGAAAAAAAAGCTTACCCTGTTTATCAATCACCTTCAGACCTGCCGCCCTATGTCAAAATATGCAAACTGGCGGATATATACAGTGCAATGACCTTGAAACGAAGCTACGGAGAGGCGGTGAATCCAACCAAAGTGGTCAATACTATTTTTCGGGACTATTCAGGGCGTGATCCAATTTTGCAGCTGATTCTCTATTCATTTGTCAAAGAGATCGGTACCTGTCCCGAAGGCAGCATTCTGACGTTGACAAACGGCCAGTCAGTTTACGTGATCAACAGCCAGGGGCCTGAGGTTATCATATTCACCGATCTGGCCGGCAACACGATTGAAACAGCAGATAGCGTCATTAATCTTTCCAGCCCCGACAGCAAAAATCAAGATCTGTTTATTGACAGCCAGCATCTTCCCAAGACCCCGGTAGAAATGTTTAACAAGCTTCCCAGATATCTCAAAGAGTTTCATTCAACATAACGGCCATGGGCTGATCTGGTCTATCAACAACCGGACTCAATCCAAAACAAAACATAAAAGAATCAGCAACCTATTGTGACTTTCATGTGGAAGGAATTGACCAGTTCAACAGCTGTCCCAACCTTCTGGGACAGTGTCCGTAATTGTCTTACCCGTTCCATTTCGGGACAAAGGGTAAAGGTTAAGAGCTCAGAGTTTAATCCTGGCGCAACGAAACCCGACATCGTAGCTCCCGTCGTCCGGGTCGAAGAAGCTGTAGTTGATGCGGGAGGCACAGCGGCAGGCCCCCTCTGAGGCACGGAAGGCACCGCCCTTGACGACA
>Ga0193963_1000222_pt1 | contig 29936 bp, 23 predicted proteins | sample FB_6_MG_FD_140359 | JGI IMG/M metagenome (GOLD analysis project Ga0193963, IMG submission 140359) | Microbial mat bacterial communities from the Broadkill River, Lewes, Delaware, United States - FB_6_MG | ecosystem: Environmental > Aquatic > Freshwater > River > Microbial mats | place: USA...
CTTCTTGTATTTTAAATTCTAAATTATCAATCATATTATTCATCATAATTTTTAATTCATTTAATGCTTCATTATTACTATCTTTTGTTAATCTTGTACCTAGATTACCACCTTTTATATTTTCTAATACCTTTGTTGCATTCTTAATTAATTCTTCATTTTGTTCTATTGATTTTTGTATATTTGATACATTTTCATTAATCATTTTAGCCATTTGATAAAATTCATCTTTTGAATTTATTTCAATTTTATCTACAGAAACTTTTCTATGATTTAAATACTCAAAAAAGTTTGATAAACCATTTTGAACTATATGTATAGAATTTATTATATTACTTGAAATAAGCCATCCAGTAATTGTTGACAATATTAAAACTATTACAATTACCATAAGAATTTCAAATTTAATTTCTTTTGCTTCTAAGGAAGCCTCTGTATATGCTACAGTTGCATTATTTAAAGATTTACTTTGAATATGTAACAATTTATTTACTAGTAAATAAAACTGTTGTCTACTTGCTGTTGTTACATTAATATAAGCACCTTCTTCAAATTCATCATTTAAATATTCTCTAGTCAAATTAACAAACTTTTTATATTTATTCCATTCAGTCAAAATATCTTTTTCTTCCAAATTTAAAGTATCAAACTCTTTATGTAACTGAAATAATAGTATTTCTAAATCTTTTTGAATACTTTTTCTAATTTCACTATTTGGAGCCATAACTAAAGATTGAGTAACTTCTCTTAGCCTATATAAAGGAGTAATAATTTTATCTTGTAAAGACAAAACTGCCTGTGATTTACTATGTACAACTTTAAGAGTCTCTTTGTTATGTTCACTTATATTAATTGATTTATATGCTAAAACTGCAATTGAAATACATAATATTAGAAAAAGTATACCAAGCTTAAATTTTATATTTATTCTATTAATTAATTTCATTTTTTATTCTTTGAGGTTTTATTGGAGTAAACAATTTTTCTGGATACTCTTTATTTTTTCTTATAGACCAATGATTCTTTGTTAATTCTATTTCCCATAATGGTATCATTCCACCCTCATAAGGTTTATATATAACTTCTTTATTTACTGCCACAACTTTATTATGAGAAGGTACTCTTAAAGTATATGCCATATTACGAGCCCGATAAAGTATTTTTTCAACTATTGATTCATAATCTTTTGTGTTTATTTTTGTTTTAAAATATTTATTTATATATTCTCCCATGATTAAATCATTACCAATTGTAGACCAAGGAGAATCATTTTCATAGATAAAAAATACAGTCCAAGGGTTTTGATAATACCAGTCATCATCTCCCCAAATAAGCAAATCCCATTCCTTAGAGTTTTTATTAGCGCGGGTTGATAACAACTGTTCATAAATATCTTTTTCACTATTTGTAATTATATAGTTTAGTTCTACTCCATATTGCTTTAGTTGAAACTCAATCCCTTTCCACAAAAACATAAATCTATCTTGTGTAAAAATATTCAAAGATAAACCAGTTAATAATTCTTTCTTTTTTTCTTCTGTAATTTTCTCTTTACTGTACTTTTTTTTATTTGCTATTTTTTCTACTATTTTATAATTTACAGAAGTAGAAAAAGGAGATATCTTTCCTTCTTTTTTATATACAAAATTTAATAAATTCTCTTGATTTAAAGCTTGATTTAAAGCCTGTCTAACATGTACATCTTTTAACTTATTATTTCCATTTATTAAATTAAAAAATATTATAAAATTATTAGTAGATTCTTTTATAACAAGTTTTGAATACTTTGACATTACAACATCTATTTTTTTATTAAAAGGAATTGGAGAGATATCAAGTTTACCTTCATAGTTTACAATATTATTTAATGCATCATTCATATTCAATTGTGTGAATACTGTTACATTTTTTATTTTAGGAAATCTATTATCCCAATAATATGGATTTGCTACTAACTCTAATCTATCTGTTTGTTTTTTTCCTAAAGCATATCCACTTTTTAAGATATATGGTCCCATTCCATAAGCTCCTGGACCTCTATTTGCGGAACCTGTCTGTGCACCTTTTGGCTTATACTTGTCCAAATACTCATCAGTATAAAAATATATACGAGCTAAGTCTAAAAAAAACATTTCATACTTTTGTTTTAACTTAATTTGAAAATGTGTTTTATCTATCTTTTTAACATCAAAATCTATATTATTTATATTTGTATATAAAAATGGACTTTTTTTAAAATAATTTAGATTTTTAATTACAGAATCAATAGTAAACCTACTTCCATCTTGAAATTTTAAATTTTTTCTTATTTCAAATATATAGGTGTAGTCATCAATTCTTTTATGAGATTTTGCTAAATCATATACCCACCCTAACTTATTATCATGAGAACGAATTAAACCTGCATTTGTATTTTTTGCTATATAAGAATAAGGTATGCTAGGTAAAAAGATTTTTATGTGAGAATTAGGGTTTAATGAAGAAGTAGTATTTAAAGAGAATCTATCCTCTCTAAAATCTATTGGTACAATTTCGGATGAAAATATAAAGGTTAATCCAAAAACCATGAAAAAAATAAACTTAAACAAGACGATAACCTATTCCAGATAAATTAAAAATCATATCTGTTGGTATTTTTTTTCTTAAGTTTCTAACTAACGAACGCAAAGCACTATCTGTCATAACATCATCACACCAGACATACTCTTGTAGTTCTTCATAAGTTACAACTCTATTTTGATTACGAATAAGTAACTCAAGAAAGTTCATCTCTTTTTTATTTAATATAATTACCTCATCTTTATAGAATAATTCTTTTCTATCATAATCATAAGAATAATTATTGTCAACTTTTAATGTTGTGATATTATTTATCTCTAAAATGTTTATACACTTTTCTAGTATTCCAAAAAGTTCATCAAATTCTATTGGTTTTACTATGTACTTTTCCATATGTAATTCTACTGCTTCTAATAAATACTTTCTATCAGTATGTGCCGTTATCATTACAACTGGAGTCTTCCTATCTTCAGCTCTTATTTTTTTTACAAACTCTATACCATCCATAACTGGCATATGTATATCACTTAAAATAATATCTGGTTTTTTTTCTTTATATATATTGTAAGCTTCCCGACCGTTTGATGCCTCTAAAACATCTTTTACATAATACGTTAAAGAATCTGAAATGTTTTTTCTTATACCCTCTTCGTCTTCAGCATAAAGAATTGTCAAGGTTTTTAATTTTTCTAAAAAATCTTCATTCATGACAATCTCCTTTTCCATATACTATTATACTATTATGATAAACGTATAACAACATCAGTGTTTAGTTTTAATTAAACCATTTGAGGCATTTGATTTTAAATACCTTAATAAATAACTATTCTCTTCATCATCAAGTTTTGCAAAACCTCTCATTGGCAACATTAAAGCTTCCCATTCAATCATTGTATGATGACTTGGAGCTTGTGCCGCATGACACTGTGTACACATTTCATAAAAAAACTCTTCATGTTCTTCCCAAACTTCTGCACCATTTTCAGTTAATAGTTCTTTTTCAATTGTTCCAATTAATTCAACTTCATTACCTTTAATAGTCTTAGCTTTAAAATCTTTATCTAAAGTTGCAATTAAAAGCTCTTTATTTTGTGTTGAATAAACATTTGTTCCATCTAGAAAACCATGGATAGATACTTTAGCAGTTGTATCCATATCTTTTTTTACTTTAACAGGAACTCCTAAAAATACTTTTGCAATTTTTCCATTATCAGCTTTTAGATTTCCATTTTGAAACACAAATAACTCTTGTGCATTTACTTGGGCAGTAAGCCCAAGTAAGAAAATACTAAAAGCAATAGTTTTTATTACTTTTAACATGATTATGCTCCTATAATCACAGGTGGTTGATAAGCCATATTTGGTTTAACAGTACCAGCTTTTTTAATTGATACAAGACAAGTATTTGCAGTTGTTGCTTGTGCCATAGAAGATGTTGGTCTTGACGAAGTCAATAAGTTAGCTTGTCCAGAGTTACATCTTGTACCTTTTTTATTTGCATCTTCAGGAGAATACCAAGCACCCTCTTCAATTGCTACAACACCATCTCTAATTGTATTTGTTACAACAACACCAGCAAGTAAACTTCCTCTATCATTGTAAACTTCAACAACTTCACCATCTTTTACACCAAATTTCTTTGCATCATTTGGAGAAATTCTAATGGGCTCTCTCCCTTGTACTTTATGTACATTTTGTACCCAAGTATTATCTAACTGAGAGTGAACTCTATATGTTGGATGTGGAGATACTAAGTGTAGTGGATATTTAGCTACAACTTCTTTATTTCCTAACCATTCAGCTGGTTCCATCCAGATTGGGTGTCCTTTAAAGTCTTTTAATTTAAATCCTGCAAATTTATCAGAGAAAATTTGAATTTTACCAGTCTCTGTTTTTAATGGATTTTTAACAGGGTCTTTTCTAAACGCTTCATGTCTAACATAGTTTCTTGCACTATCAGGGATATCGTATTTAATAACTCCTTTAGCCCAGAAATCTTTAAATGGGATTTTCATTTCTTTAGCTGCAGATGATCTTTTATATAATCTTTCAATCCACTCTAATGCTGTTCTACCTCTAGTAAATTTTTTCTTTTTACCAAATCTTCCTGCTAACTCAGCAAAAATTTCATAATCATCTTTAGATTCATATCTAGCATCAACAACTTTTTTCATTGCAAATATTCTATCTTGAGAGTAAGACATACCAGAAGTAATATCATCTCTTTCCATAGTATTAGTTGCAGGGAAAACAATATCTGACATTTTTGCAGTTGGTGTCCACCAAGGATCAATTGTAATAATAGTATCTAGTTTTCTCATAGCATCAACTAGTTCATTTACATCTGGTTGATGACCAATAGGAGAAGAACCTGTACATAACATAACATCTACTTTTGGATATGTGACTTCTCCACCTTTAAACTTGACTGTTTTACCAGGGTTATTAATTAAATCACTCATTCTTGATGCAGGAATATTGATATTAACTTTATTCCCACCACCTTGACTCATTCCACCAACAGTAGTTTTTCCTGAAGATGCATCCCCACCACCAGCATAATGCATAGAGAAACCAAAACCACCACCAGGAAGTCCGATTTGCCCAATCATAGATGCTAAAGTAATCAGCGTCCAGTCAACTTGCTCACCATGTTGAGCTCTTTGCATTGCCCAGTTTCCAGCAATAAATGTTCTATTTGAAACCATTGTTTCAGCAAGTTCTTTAATTGTTGATGCTGGAATTTCAGTTAATTTTTCTGCCCATTTAGCAGTTTTAGCAATACCATCTGTTTTACCTAAAAGATATGGTACAAACTTTTCAAAACCATATGTATATTTATCAACAAATTTTTTATCATATTTTTTAGAAGTGTATAAATGATGCATCATAGCCATCATTAATGCAACATCTGAACCAGGTCTAATTTTAATCCAATCAGCTTTAAACTCTTGTGCAGATTTTGTATAAATTGGGTCAATTGAAATAAATTTAATACCTGCTTTTTTATACTCTTCATATGCATCAATATTTCTGTGATTTGGAACAGCCCAACCAATTCTATTAGTTTTATATAAATCAGCTCCCCATAAAACCATAACTTTTGTGTTTTTAATAATTTGTTCATGAGCAGTTTGAATAGAATATACTTCCATATCACCAACAATTACTGGGTTTGTTGGACCTGCAGCTCCATTTGAATACTCACCAGCAGTACCAACAGCACCTCCAATTTGATTAAAGAACCTACCTGCTAATGCATTTGGTTTAAATGCACCTGGATGAGCCCAACCTGAATACGCTGAATTATAGATTGCTTTATTTCCACCTTTTTTCTGTGCTTTTTTAATTGCCTCAGCAGCTAAATCTAAAGCTTTATCCCAAGAAACTCTTACAAATTCCTCTTTACCTCTTAACTCACCTTTTCCTTTACCTTCTAAATAAGATTTTCTTACAACTGGATATTTCACTCTTGAAGGAGTCATAACTCTATCAGCTAAACCTTTTACCATAACAGTAGGATTTGCATCAGAATCTAATTGAGGAGTTACATCAACAATTTTCCCATCTCTTACATGTGCATGGAATGGTCCAAAATGTGACGCATGAGGAATTTTTTCAGTTCTTGAAGCAAACTCTTTTGCTGCTGCTCCACTTAATGTACCACTTGCTGCAATTGCAGCTGTTCCAAGTGCTCCCTTTTTAAGAAAGTCTCTTCTTGAATTATTCATTTTTTGTCCTTTTTAAAACTTATAGAAGAAGTCTAACAACAAAAAATCGAAAAAAAATCGAATATACATAGATTTAATAAAAATAAAGCTTTTATTATGTAACTTATAAAAAAGAGCTTGAAAAAAAAGGCAAAATATAAATGAACAAAAGTATTTTATACAATAGAAGTTTTATGCAAAAAAAAGATGGAATACATGATACCCACTTAAAAAATGTAAAAATTTTTAAAACAACTACATATGAACCAAAAGATCCCCTAATATATGATGTATGTTTGATTTTAGTTTTACAAGGGAAAAAAATTGCGAACTTAGCTAGTAATACTTTAATTTTTGATTGTGATAATTATTTAGTTGTCCCAACAACCTTACCCTTAGAATGTGAAACATATGCATCAAAGAAAGAGCCTTTTATAGCTTTACTCATTGATATTGATAAAAGAGTCATGTATGAAATAATAGATGCTGTTACAAAAAAAGATTTTAAACAAACAAGCGACAATAAATTAGGGGTTTTTTCAGATAAGGTAACTCAAAAAATTGAAGATATAACTTTTAAATTATTAGATATTTTAGAATCAGAAGAAGAATCAATTATTCTAGGAACATCTATTTTAAAAGAATTATATTATCGTATTGCAGTTGGAGAAAATTCAAACTTCTTACATAAGATGTTTTTAAATAATAATAAAGAAGCAAAAATTGCAAGAGCTTTGAAAATTATTCATACTGAATGTGAATCAAATTTAAATATTACTGATTTAGCCAGACAAGAAGATATGAGTATAACTTCTTTTCATACTCATTTTAAGCAAATAACTTCACATACTCCTTTACAGTATATAAAAAAAATAAGATTAACAAAAGGTAGAGATTTAATAGCGAAAGAACATTATCAAGTTGTAGATGCAGCTTATAAGATGGGTTATGATAGTGCATCACAATTTAGTAGAGACTTTAAAAATTATTTTGGCTATCCTCCAAAAGATGTTAAACCATCTTTTGAAGATAATAGTAGCAATTAATACTACCTCATTGACATAGTTAAAATTGTTGAAACTTTTTCTAAAGTAACCGTCCCATTTTCACCAATTTCTGTATAACCATTTTTAATTAAAGCATTTGATACATTTTCAATTACTTTATCATCAATTTCATATGCAGTTAATTTAGTAGGCACTCCTACTTTATTATAAACTCTTTCTATTGCTTCAATTACAGCAGCATTATCATTTTCAATTCCAAATACATTTTTACCTAATTGTGCAATTTTTTCTTTCTTTTCTTCACCCATTACTTCCAATAAATAAGGTTGAACAACTGCCAATGATCTTGCATGATCAAGATTGTAGTTTGCTGTTAGTTCATGCCCAATAAGATGCGTTGACCAATCTTGAGGAACGCCTGCTCCAATTTGAAAATTTAAAGCTTGATTTGCAATATGCATTAAGTTTTCTAACCATGTATCCGTTCTTCTATCTTCCCAAGTATCAGATAATTTCACTAAACCCCTAAATAAAGTTTCTGCATAACCATCATTTACTAATGCAGTTGTTGGATATGTAATATATTGCTCTGAAGTATGAACAAAAGCATCAACTAATCCATTACCTAATTGTCTATCACTTAATGTAGACATAAATGAAGGATCCATTATTGCAAATCGAGGATATGAATGATTTGAAAAATACATTCTTTTTTCATCTGTTTCTTTTTTTGAAACAACTGTTAAATGATTAGTTTCAGAACCTGTTGCTGCTAATGTTAAAACTACACCTAAAGGTAAAGCTCTTTCAACTTCAGCTGTTCCATCTAGGAAATCCCATCCATCACCATCATAAAGTGAAGCAGCAGCTAAATATTTACAGCCATCAATAACTGAACCACCACCTAGTGCTAGAATAAAATCCACATTCTCTTTTTTTACAATTTCTAATGCTTTATGCATAGTTTCAATACTAGGATTAGTCTCTACTCCTGAAAACTCAAAGAAGGTATGATTTTCTAAAGCTTTTACTACTTGCTCGTAAGAACCATTCTTTTTAACTGAACCACCACCATAAACAAGTAATATTTTTTTATCTTTACTAATTTTATTTGTAAGCTCTTTTATTTTTCCTTTTCCAAACTCAATTGCTGTTGGATTATCATATGAAAATTCCATTTTTATTTTTTCCTTTTAATTTTTTGTAAGTGAATTATAAATATTTTTAGGAAATTTAGGAATATCAAATAATACAAATCACATTACAAATTCTACAAATTTCAAATCACTAAATTACAAATTATAAAAAAATTCTTAAGTTTTATATTTAATCGATTTTTTTTCTATTTTTTTAAAATACTATTTTGAAATTACAAAATTAGAGCGTTATCTAATTTTAAAATCAAGGAGATAGAACAATGAAAAAGTTAAATTTAAGTCTAGTGGCAATTGCAGCATTATCACTATATAGTAGTGCATCAGCACAAAGTTTAGAAGAAGCATTAGTAAATGGAAAAGTAAGTGGTGAATTCGCAGCAACTTATGAAACAAGAGATTTTGATAAAGATAATGGTGCCTACTATAGAGACTCTGGATATTCTGTAGGTTCTTTTGCCCTTAAATATGAAACTGGCGTATGGAATAACCTAAGTTTAACTTCTAAATTTAGAGCATACAAAACAATTTTTGAAGAAGACGATGAATCAACTACAAGTTATGGAACAGGTGATGCATCTGAAAGATTTAGAGAAAAAGATGGAAGTAATAGAAGTACAGATATAGAAGAAATGTTTTTAACTTATAAAGTTGATAATTTTTCAATTAAAGCTGGTAGACAATTTATTTCATCACACTGGTTAAATAAAACTCAAGATGCATTAAAAATTGATGCAACATTTGGAGATACATCTTTAGAAGCAATCTGGTCACTTAGGCACGGAAGAATTTATTCAAGAGATTATAGACCTATGACTAAATTTAATGAAAATAAAGGTGTTTATCAATTAGCTTTAACTCACAAATTTAACGAAAATATATCTGTAACTGCATACGACGCAATTTATCCTGATGTACGTGATATTATGGGTGGAAAGGTTAATTTAAAACTAGATAGTACTTCTATTGGAGCTCATTATGCAGTAAATAATGAAGATGATAATAGTGTTGAAGAATCAAGCTATCTTCACTTAACTGCTAGCACATTAATTGCAGGATTCTCTCCATATGCTGGATATGTAAAAGTTGATGACGATGCATCATTTCCAGGATATGCTGCTGAAAATTCTGGAGAAACAAATGTACCTTTTGAAGAAGGAGATTACTTTTATAGTAAAGGAGCAGAAACTATTTATTTAGGTGTTAGTAAATCATTTGGTGATTTAAGTACTACATTACTTTATGGTATGACAGAATATCTTGATGGCTCTAACAAAAAGTTAGATATGGATGAAACAACATTATGGTTAGATTATCCTATTACAAAAAACTTAAAAGCAAATTTAGGTTATACAATTGTAAATGAAACTGATGTTGCAAAACATGGTGATTATAATCAACTTAATTTTACTATGACTTACTCTTTCTAAATTAATTTACCCCTCTCTTTTAGAAAGGGGTAATAATTTATAAAACTGTCTCAACATCAATAAAGGAAAATTTTTGCGAATTTTAATCCTTACTTCTCCTGAGACAGTTTTATAAGTTATTATTTAAAATTTATCATAAATTATTTATATAATATTCACTTAATATACAATCTAATATACTTAATCAACCTATAATATAAAAGATTCTTATGAAAAAAATACTATCTCTTTTATTTATTATTATTTATTCATCTCTCTTTGGAAACGAAGACCTTAAAAAAGTATCTATTCAATTCATGTGGCATGATCAATTTGAGTTTGCAGGTTTTTATATAGCAAAAGAAAAAGGATACTACAAAGAATTTAATCTTGATGTTGAATTTAAAAAATTTACAGTTAATACAAATATCACTGAAAAAGTCATAAATCAAGAAGCAACGTTTGGTACAGGATCTAGTTCTTTAATTATAGATAAATCTAAAGGAAAAGATATTGTATTACTTGGTTCAATATTCCAATCTTCACCACTAATTTTATTAGGATTAAAAAGACCTGATTTAGTATCTGTTAAAGATATTAAAAACAAAAGCATTATGCTTACTGAAGATCAGCAAAGATTTGCAACACTACAATCAATGTTGATTAGTAGAAGTGTACAACTTGAAGATGTAAATATTATAAAACACACTTTTGATGTTGAAGATTTAATTAATAAAAAAACTGATCTTATGTTGGCATATACAACAAATGAACCCTATATTTTAAAAGAAAAAGGATATGAAGCACAAATTTTTCATCCTAAAGATTACGGTTTTGATTTTTATGAAGAGTTAATTTTTACGTCAAAAGACTTTGCAGATAAAAACCCTCAAACTGTTGATAACTTTTATAAGGCTACTATAAAAGGGTGGGAATATGCTTTTAATAATATTGAAGAAGTTTCAAATTTAATATACCAAAAGTATAACCCTCAAAATAAAAGTTTAGAAAGTTTAGTTTACGAAGCTAATGAAATGAAAAAACTAGTCTATACAAAGAATGGCAAAATTGGTACTATTACAGAAGAAAAGTTAAAACTTATAGAATATAGTTACAGAATTCTTGGTTTAATAGATAAGAAAATTAATTTTGATGAATTAATTTTCTCTAATAAAAACAAAAAGAAATCTCTTTTAAATAGTTATGAAAGACAATATCTTGATATAAATAGATTTATAAGTATGTGTATAGACCCTAATTGGATGCCTATAGAAAAAATTAAAAATGGCATACATATAGGTATATCCGCAGATTATATAAAAATCCTTGAAGATAAATTAAAAACATCAATAAAACTAATTCCAACAAAGACCTGGTCTGAATCTTTAAATTTCTCAAAAAATAGAAAATGTGATATTTTTTCACTTATATTAGAAACTCCTGAAAGAAAGAAATTTCTTAATTTTACAAAACCTATTTTTGAGATACCTTTAGTTGTAGCAACAGGTCTTGAAGTTCCATTTATTGAGAATATTGCTCAACTAAAAAATAAAGATATTGGAATAGTAAAAGGCTATGCATATTTTAAATTCTTAAAATCAAAATATCCTGATATAAACTTCATAGAAGTAGAAAATATAGCCGAAGGTTTAAGTAAAGTTAAAAAAGAAAATCTTTATGGTTTCATCGATTCCTTAATTACAATAGGACATCATATTCAAAATGATTATATAGGTCAACTAAAAATTACTGGAAAATTTAAAGAGAGTCTAAAACTATCAATGGCAACAAGAAATGATAGACCTATTTTAAATTCAATTTTTAATAAAGCTATTGAAACAATTAGTGAAGAAGAAAAACAAAATATTTTAAATAAATGGGTTACAATTAATTATGAAAAAAAGGTCAATTATTCTTATATATATATGATTTTTATATTTTTATTTATAGGAATACTTGTTTTGGGAATAATTTATAGACAATATATTTTAAATCAAGCTAACATTCAACTAAATAAAAAAGTAAAAGAAGAAATTGACAAAAATAATAGACAACATAAAGTCTTAACACAACAAACAAAAAAAGTTGCTATGGGAGAAATGCTAGAGAATATTGCACATCAATGGAGACAACCATTATCAGTTATTTCAGTTGCAGCTACTGGAATAAAAATGAAAAAAGAGTTTAATATTCTAAGTGATGAAGAATTGTTAAATGATATTGAAGCAATTAATAATAATGCTCAATTCTTATCAAAAACAATTGATGACTTTAGAGACTTCTATAGTGATACAAAACATACTAATGAGTTTTTTGTTGACGAAACTATTGGAAAAACTTTAAAGCTTTTTGGAATACAATTTAACAATTTTAATATCACTTTAGTTGAAAATATTCAAAGTGTAAAAATTAATACTTTGGAAAATGAACTAATCCAAGTATTAATAAACCTTCTAAACAATTCAAAGGATGCTTTAGAAAATAGCAAAGACAAAAAACTAATTCTAATTAGTTGTTATGAAAAAGACAACTATTTAAATTTAGAAATAATTGACTCAGCAGGTGGAATTCCTATTGAAATTTTGGATAAAATATTTGATCCTTATTTTACAACTAAACACAAATCACAAGGTACAGGGATTGGATTATATATGAGTGAACAAATTATTACGAAACATATGAGTGGAACATTAGAAGTTGATAACAAAATATTCTCATTTGATGATAAAAAATATAAGGGTGCTCAATTTATTATAAAACTACCTTTACTTACTTCAAAAAGCTAAATTTATGAAATACTTTTGGCTTATTACATTTTTTATAGTTTTAATATGGTCGGGGATTAATCCAAAAGATCAATTCACCTGGTTTTTAGAGGTTTTACCTGCAATTATAGGTTTAGTTGTTATATCTTTTACATACAAAAGATTTAAACTCACAAAACTTACTTATATCTTAATATTAATCCATTGTATTATTCTAATGGTAGGAGGTCACTACACATATGCTGAAGTTCCATTATTTGATTCAATAAAAGAACTACTAAATCAAGATAGAAATAATTATGATAAAGTAGGACACTTTGCCCAAGGCTTTATTCCAGCAATCATTGCACGAGAAATTCTAATCAGAAAAAATATAATTCCCTTTGCAAAATGGCGAAACTTTTTTATAGTATGTTTTTGTTTAGGTTTTTCAGCATTTTATGAACTTATAGAATGGTGGGTAGCACTTCTAAGTGGAGAAGATGCAGAGGCATTTTTAGGCACACAAGGATATGTTTGGGATACACAAAGTGATATGGGACTGGCACTTCTTGGAAGTATTATTGCATTGATGTTTTTAAGTAAATATCATGATAAACAATTAAATCACTTATAAACTATATTAAGTTCTATTTATTTTCATAGTATAAATTGAATTTACTATTAATGTTAAAAGAATAATACTTCCTCCAATAAAAGTATTTGAACTAGGTATTTCTTTTAAGAATATCCATACCCAAACAGGAGCCATAATAGTTTCTATGATCATTAATAAACTAACTTCACTTGCATTTATAAATTTTGTTCCCGTTCCTAGTAAGACTCTTGATAATGGAGTAATTAATAATCCCATTCCTGCAACAACAAGTAAATTATATAAATCAATTTTTATTGTATCCGCAATAATAAGTGTTATTAAAGATAATGTAATTCCCGTTACAGCAGTTACTGCTATACGACTTATATTTTTGTATTTTGCCATAAAAACAAAGACTAGAGAGAACATTATAGTACAAAGAAGAGCATAAATATTTCCTTCTAAACTTCCTAAACCTAATTTATCATTAAAGATTATAAAAAGTCCTACAAACATAAAAAAAGATGCAATAAATATATTCTTGCCAACTTTCTCTTTATAAAAAAGATATGCGAAAAATGCAGAAAAGATCGCTGCTGTTCCAAAAATGATTACGACATTTGCAACTGTTGTAGTTTTAATTGCCGAAATAAAAAATATATTTGAACCTGCTGCTAATGCCCCACATAAAAGTAATATAGGAAAAGAATTTTTACTAATCTCTTTAATAGTCTCTTTTTCTTTTACAATAAGTGTCAAAGCAGTTGAAAAAAACATAAATATTCCAAGATAAAAAGAAAAAGTAATAGGAGATATAGTACTTAGTTTTATAAATAAAGATTCTAAACTCATAATTAGAACCCCTATAGATGTTATTAGAATTCCTTTTGCATTATTTGACATCTTAGATTTCTACCTTAATTAAAAATTCGATTTTTTTTACATTTTTTTATTTTATACTTCTATTTCAATTAAGAGATTCTCCCACTTTGAAATTGATAAATACAGTTATAAAAGTCATCGCCTCTCTCCTTAGAATATTGATGACTTTTATATATTTTAGATATTGTAATAATTTGCTTTATGATGAGGAACTACAATTGCACAAGTAGATTGCTCAGGATGAATTTGGAATGTTTCAGAAAGTTCAATTCCAAACTCTTCAGGATTTAATAAATCAAAGATATCTCTACTCATCTCTAAATCAGGACAAGCTGCATACCCTGGAGAATATCTACATCCTACATACTGTTTCATTTGAACATCATTTAGAGTATGTCCTTCTTTTGGAACTATATCTAAATCAAGTCTTACTTGCTTATGTAGTACCTCAGCTAATGCTTCTGCTAATTCAACTCCAAGACCATGAACTTGATAATATTCTGTAAATTTACTTTCTTTATATAAATCTGCTTCATAAGGACTAAGTTTATGTCCAGCACTTGCAAAAGTGAAGCCAACTACATCTAATCTATCATTTGCAAAGAAATCAGCAATACATCTATGTGGTTTTTTCTTTTGTCTTGGGAATTCAAATACTTTTATAGCTTTATCTAAAGAAGGAATATTTTTTGATTCTTCTTCACTATGGAAAGCATAGTCCTTACTAAAGATATAAAGTTTATTCTCTTTTGAAATACAAGGATAATAAGCTAAAATTGAAATTGGATCAAATAATTCTTTATTAATAAACTCTTCTTTTAGCTTTTCATATAAAGGCTCTACAACTTCTTTTTCATGTTTAATGAAATCTTCACTTTTTTGTTTACCTCTTTTATATCCCCATCTTTGTCTAAACAATACTCTATGATTTATCCATTTAAATACTAAATCTTTATTTATTTCATTTCCACTCTTTGCAACTCTTCCCCAAAGTGGAGGGAAAGTGAAACTTCCTTCTTCTGGAAGTTCAACATCTTCTTCATTAATAATTACTTCTTTTACTTCTTTTCTTGCAATACCTTCATCTTCATTTACCAAATCAGCGGCAAGTGCTGTATTATCTGTATCTCCAGATTCAACTCTTTGCATAGAAACAACACCATCAAAAGCATCTCTACAATAGAAAATTGGACCATCATATAAAGGTCTACAGTAGTCATTTATAAATGATTTAGTAAGTGCTGCTCCACCTAAAAGTACAGGAATATCTATACCCTGAGATTGAAGTTCTTCAAGATTTTCTTTCATAACTGCAGTTGATTTTACAAGTAATCCACTCATACCAATAGCATCTGCTTTATGCTCTTTCACCGCAATAATAAAGTCGTTTAAATCAGCTTTAATTCCAATATTGATTACTTTAAACCCATTATTTGAAAGAATGATATCAACTAAGTTTTTACCAACATCATGAACATCACCTTTTACAGTTCCTAATACGAGTACTGTTTCACTAGCTTTTTCTTCTTTTGGTAAATATGGATTTAGTGCATCAACAGTTGCTTTCATAGTTTCAGCACTTTGAAGTACAAATGGTAACTGCATCTGACCTGAACCAAAAAGCTCACCAATGATTTTCATACCATCAATTAGCCATTCGTTTACAATGATTTCTGGTTTTACTTCATGTCTTAATTCTTCAACTAAAGGAAGCATTCTATCTTTATCACCATCTAATAAAAGTTTCTTTACTTTTTCTATTGAAGGTAATTGTTGATATTCTTCATCACTTTGTTCTTCTATTTCACCCACATTTGAAAAGTGTTCAATAAATTTAAATAATGGATCACCATCTTCTTGATTATCAAATATTAAATCATCACAAGCTTTTTTATCTTCTTCACTTATTTTATTTAGTGGTAAAATATGTTTAACATTCACAATTGCAGATGTTAATCCTGCTTTTACACAATAGTCTAGATAAATGGAATTTAGATATGCTCTTGCTTTTATATCAAGCCCAAAAGAAATATTTGAAAGGCCAAGTGTCGTACCTACTTCAGGATGTCTTATTTGAAATTCTCTAATAGCTTCCAAAGTTTCAACACCAGCAGTTCTATATTCATCATCTCCAGAACCAATAGTAAATGTAAGCATATCAAATACTAAATCACCAGGTTTAAATCCATGTCTATTTACACATAAATCATAAATTCTTTCTGCTATTCTTAACTTATCATCTTTAGTTTTAGCCATTCCAACTTCATCAATTACAAGACAGACTAATGCAGCTCCAAATTTTTTGGCCAATTTACAAACTGCATCAAATTTCTCTTCTCCATCTTCTAAGTTAACTGAGTTAATAATAGGTCTTCCACCTATTTGTTTAAGTGCTGCTTCTAAAGCTGTGATTTGAGTAGAATCAGGCATTAAAGGAAGTGAAACTTTTTGAGAATAAAGTTCGACAACTTTATCCATATCTTCTCTCTCATCCCGCCCTGCAAATCCAACAGACACATCAATAATATGAGCACCCGCTCGTACTTGCTGTTGTCCAACAGATAATGTTCCTTCATAATTATTTGCTTTAAGAAGTTCTCTAAATGCTTTTGAACCAGTTGCATTTGAACGCTCACCAATAAGTAGCGGTGCAGGGTCTTGTTTTAAAGGCACAGTATTAAATAAAGAAGCTAAAGATGCTTTTAAAAATCCACAAGGTTTTTTAGGAATAATTCCTTCAACTGCCTTACTTAAGATTTCAATATGCTCAGGAGTCGTACCACAACAACCACCTAAAAATGCAACTCCATTTATATCTAAAAAATCTTTTTGAAGTTTAGTAAACTCATCTGGACCCATTGGATAATACGTTTGCCCACCTCTATTTTGAGGAAGTCCTGCATTTGAATGAACTGAAATTGGGAATTTACTAACTTCACTTAAAGTTTTAATATGCTTAAGCACTTGCTTTGGTCCTGTACCACAGTTAAACCCTAATGATAAAATATTAAAAGGTTCCATAATTGCAGCAATAGTTAAGGCATCAGTTCCAATAAGCATTGTTCCTGACATTTCAATAGTAACAGATACCATAATTGGAATATCAGGAGCAGCATCATTTAATGCATGAAGCGCTGCTTTTATTTGAAGTGGATCTTGACAAGTTTCAAGTAAAAAAACATCTGCTCCACCATCAACTAATCCTTGAGCCATTATTTTATAACCATCATACATCTCATCATATGAGATATGCCCTAACGATGGTAGCTTAGTTCCTGGTCCTACAGAAGCTAATACAAATCTTGGTTTTTCAGGTGTACTATATTTAAGTGCTGTTTTTTTTGCAATTGCAGCACCTAACTTTGAAAACTCATATGCTGTTTCAGGAATTTGATACTCATCTAAAACCCAAGGCATTGAACCAAAAGTATTAGTTGTTAAAAAATTAGCCCCAGCTTTTGCATAATTATCATGTATAGTTTCTAAGATATGTGGTGCAGTAAAATTTAAAAGTTCTGGGCATCCTTCTAAATCATTTCCTTCATATTGCCAGTATTCATCTTCTATATCAGCAGCATGGAGTTGTGTCCCCATAGCTCCATCAATTATTAGTACTTTGTTTTCAATTAATTTTTTTATTCTTTCTAACATTTCTTTCTCTACTATTGTTTATTATAATGATTTTTGATATTAATTATTAGATAGTCTACTTAAAAAGTAGTTAAAAAGCTGTTAAACAAATTTTTAACTACTCATCTAAATCAACTATAAAAAGTGTCTCATTTTATGCGAATTTTATCAAAGCTAGCTTATTTGCAACTTAGTAGCACTATTTATAAAATAGAATTAAAAAATTATACTAATTTTTCTGAATTATTACTCTAATTACACTTGCCAGACCTTGATGTCCTTTACCTTCATTAAGTTGTACTTCTACTTCTTCAACTTTATGTTTTTTGCAGCTAGGAAAAGAGTTTTCAAAATCTTCAACTGTATATAATAAATCTAAATCTTTAGGTCCTCCACTTTCATAATTCAACTGATTGACAGAAAAAAATTCTCCAATAAAAAAACCATCCTCTTCTAAAGATGCATCTATTTTATCAAAAAGTGTTTCTCTATCTTTTTTATACATATGTAAATATGAAGCAACTATTGAACCATATTTCTTTTCTGGTATCCACTTGTTTAAATCCATACAACTTGTTTCAACGCTTATTTCTTCTTCTTTTGCATATTCTTTAAGTTTTTTAAGCCCAATATCTGAAGCATCTATAGCGATGACTTCATATCCTTTTTTTGAAAAATAAACTGCATTTCTTCCTTCTCCTTCACCTAAACAAAGGAATTTTTGTGACTTTTTAAAATTATTTTCACAAGATACTAAGAACTCATTTGGTTTTCTACCATAAAGGTAACCATCCCTTAAAAATTTTTTGTTCCAAAACTCTTGTTGATCCATTTTATAACCTCTTCACTTTTTATTTTGTGTTATAAATAAATATTATTTTATTGATTTTCATTATCCTGCCTTAACTCTATTCTAAAACAAGCACCGTCATTTAAGTTTTTAACACTAATTTTTCCATACATATGTTCTTCTATTATTAATTTTGACATATATAATCCCAATCCAGTTCCTTCATCTTCAAATTTTGTAGAAAAATATGGATTGAATATTTTATTGAGTATGGATTCATCAATTCCTTTTGCATTATCTCTAATTTCAATTATTACAGTATCATTTTCTATTCTTGAATTAATATCTATAATTCCATTTGAAATATTCTTCTCTAGTATTGCATCTTTCGCATTTGCAATTAAATTAATAATTACTTGTCCAAATTCATTAGGGTAACCAAGAGTATTAATATTACCATTAGAAACAAACCTAATATCTATATTATAACTCAACATCAATTTATTTAATAAACTTAAACTTCTTTCGATTTGATAATTAACATCAAACTTTTCAATTTTTTTATCAGGTTTAAAAAAGTTCATAAAATCATCAATAGTTGAAGACATTAATTTAATTTGATCAGAGGAATCTTTAATTAAATTATCAAAACTCTTTTCATCTTCTAATTTATCTTTTGCATAATTTAATTCTAGAGTTTGAATTATCATAAATAATATACTTAGAGGTTGCCTCCATTGATGAGCTATCATAGAGATCATTTCACCCATTTGTGCTAACTTTGCTTGTTGAAATAATAGCATTTGATGTTCTTTATATTTATTTATTGATATATTTACTTTCTCTTCTAAGCTTTCATTTAATAACTTTAACTCTTTTTGTGCAGTTTTCAATTCAGTAACATCAGCAACAACACCCATACGACATTCTTTATCTTCATAAGATAAAGGTAAGTAAGATAATAAACCATTAATAGGAGTGCCATCGAGCAATTTGAAATTCGTTTCAAAATTAATTAAACTACCATCTGGAGCCATTGCGCTTAGAATTTCTTCTCTTTGAGTACTTGAAGAATATAGAACATCTATCTTATTTCCTAAAAGTTCTTTATATGAAGATTTATATAAAACTACAGCGTAATCATTTGCAAATACTATTTTTTTTGTCTCTTTATCTACAATTAAAATTGGGATAGGAAGTCTTGACAGCATCTCTTTTAATTTGTTTCGTTCTTCATTAATTTGATTTTTTGCTTTTTTAAGTTTTAAATTCCAATAGATAAAAAATAAAAATAGTATTAAGAGAAAGAAACCTATTCTATAAAAAACTGTTAAATCAATTTTGTCAGGGTTTAATAACCTATTTGTATAAATTTCATTTCTTTCTTCTTGCGTGATTTCAGATATAGCTTGATTAATTCTAGGTAATAAATTTTTATGATTTTTATTAAGCATAATTTTTAATTCAAAGTTTACATCAGTTATACCATTTATTCTTAACTCATTGTCTGCTGTAAATAGATGATGTTGTAGTACAGGTAAAATATCAATTGCTGCGTAAGCCTCACCTTTTTTAACTAAGGATAATGCTTCTTTTGTATTTTCTACTAAGACATAATCAATTAGAGGATATTTTTCTTTTACTAAATAATAAGAACTATATTCTCTTCCTACGGCTACTTTTTTATTATTTAAAAGTGATGTTTTAGGTATAAAGTTTATATTTGATTTTGTAACTACTGCAATTGGAAAGAATTCGTATGTATCAGAGAAAACTGCATACTCAGATCTTTCTTTTGTATATGCTAAGTTAATTGTCATATTATATTTATTTGAATCTATGTTTTCTAAAACTTTGCTAAAACTCTCTGCTTTTATTATTTCACTATTTATTTCAGCTTTACTTTTAATTATATTCCAATAATCAACTGCCATACCTTCTATGTTGTTGTTATTTTCTGAGAAATTAAAGGGTGGCCAAGTATCTGTGAGACCTATTTTCAAGACTTGATTATCTACTTTAATATTTTGTGAAAATAAGCTAAGAATTAAAAAATTAATTAAAAAAAATACTTTCATCAATTATATTTCCATTCATTTCATTTTAATAAAAAGAATATATACTATCATTTATTCTTTTAAAAAACAAGCAACTTTTATCTCTCACTTAAATTTAATAAAATCTTGGATAAACTATTACCTTAAAAAATTTAATGTAGGATATTTAGATGACTGAAGCAAAATACATCTGGATGGATGGGGAACTTGTAGACTGGCACGAAGCAAAAGTTCACGTGTTAAGCCATACATTACACTATGGAAATGGTGCAATCGAAGGTACAAAAGCATACAAGACTCATGATGGAAGATGTGCAATCTTTAAATTAAAAGAGCATACAAAAAGACTTATAAATTCAGCAAAGATGACATTGATTGATGTTCCATTTACTGAAGAAGAATTAAACGCAGCACAAATTGATTTATTACAAAAAAATGAATTAACTGAAGGTGCTTATATCAGACCACTTGTTTACTTAGGTTATGGTGTTATGGGACTTTACCATAAAGAAGCACCAGTAAATGTTTCAATTTCTGCATGGGAATGGGGAGCATACTTAGGTGAAGAAGGTCTTAGAAAAGGTGTAAGAGTTAAAATTGCATCAATGACTAGAAATTCAAATACTTCTGGTATGGGAAAAGCTAAAGCAGTTGCAAACTACTTAAACTCTCAAATGGCTAAAGGTGAAGCAGTAGAATGTGGATACGATGAAGCACTATTAAGAGATGACCAAGGTTATATAGCAGAAGCTTCTGGAGCTTGTTTCTTTATTGTTAGAGATGGTGTAATTATTACTCCACCAAATGATAACTCATTAGAATCAATTACTCAAGCAACAGTTATTGAATTAGCTGAAGACTTAGGTTATACAGTAATTAGAAGAAGATTAACTCGAGAAGAAGTTTACATTGCTGATGAAGCATTCTTTACAGGAACTGCAGTTGAAGTAACTCCTATTAGAGATATTGATGCAAGAGTTATTGGAGCAGGAGAAAGAGGTCCTATTACAGAAGCTTTACAAACAGCTTATTTTGATGTAGTAGCTGGAAAAAATGATAAATATTTAAAAGATTTAACATATATTAACTAAAAAATTTAAGGGAAAAAAATGCCAATAGATAATGACTATTTTAAAAATAGGCAACAACAAAACAAAAGCGGTGGCGGTTCAAATGACAATAATGGAGGTGGAGGAAACTTTCAACCACCTTTTGAGCCACCAGAATTTTTCAAAAACTTTGGAAAAAAAGCAGGTTTAATTTATGCAGTAATTATAGTTATAGCTGTACTTTTTATTGCAAAACCATTCTTAACAATTGAATCAGGTAATGTTGGAATTAAACAAACATTAGGTAAATATGATGAAGAGCCATTAAGGCCTGGTTTTCATTTTGTAATACCTGGTTATCAAAAAGTTGTTATAGTTGATACAAAAGTAAGATTGATGAACTATGCTTCTGTTGAAACAAGCGGTGGATTTGATCAAAGTATTAGAAGTAATCCAGCAATTACTATTCTTGATGCTAGAGGTTTACCTGTTTCTATTGAATTAACTGTTCAATACAGACTTACAGCAGATGGTGCTCCAACTACTATTGCTAAATGGGGTCCTTCTTGGGAAGATAAAATTATCAATCCTGTTGTTAGAGATATCGTAAGAAATGTTGTAGGTAACTATACAGCTGAAGAATTACCAACAAAAAGAAATGAAATCGCTGTTAAAATTCAAGATGGAATTCAAAAAGATATTGATTCACTTCAAGATAAACCAGTTCTTTTACAATCTGTTCAATTAAGAGAAATTGTACTACCTCAAAAGATCAAAGAACAAATTGAAAGAGTTCAAATTGCAAACCAAGAATCTGAAAGAGTTAGATACGAAGTTTTAAGAACTAAACAAGAAGCTGAAAAAAGAGCTGCAAAAGCGACTGGTGATGCTGAAGCAAATAGAATTGAAGCAAAAGGTAGAGCAGATGCTGTAACTATTGAAGCAAAAGCACAAGCTGCTGCAAATATTGCAATTGCAGAATCATTAACGCCTAAATTACTTCAAATGCAACAAATTGAAGTTCAAGGTAAATTCAATGAAGCACTTAAAACAAATAAAGATGCAAAGATTTTCTTAACTCCTGGTGGGTCAACTCCAAATATCTGGGTTGATACAAAAAATACATCTAGAGATGCCTCTATAAATCAATAAAAAGAATAAAGAGTAGATTTCCTACTCTTTTCTTTTTTAATATTATGATAATAAAAACTTTTATAATAACCCTTCTACTTTCTTTTTCTTTATTTGCAAGTAATACAAAAAAAAATATTGATTTAACAAATAATAATACAAATATAAAAATACTTAACGAATCATCTAATATACCTATAGTAACTAAGAATAAAAAAGATTATCAAAAAAAGTATAATCTTTTAGAACCTGTAATTAAAAAAGAAGAAAAATTAGCAGTAAAAAAGAAAGATGACATTTCTATCGATGGTGATTTAGATTTTAATAAATCTGAAAAAACTATTGATGGAGTAAAATTTAATCTCGGAACAAAATTTTAAGGTAAAAATATGGAGCAAATAGAAAAAATAGATTGGGAAAAAATGGATGGACTAATTCCAGTAATTACTCAAGATGCAACTAGTAATGAAGTTTTGATGTTAGCATATATGAATAAAGAAGCTCTTTCTTTAACATTAAATACTGATCAAGCTCACTATTTTAGTCGAAGTAAACAAAGAATTTGGAAAAAGGGTGAAAGCTCTGGACATCTTCAACATGTTAAAAATATAATGGTTGACTGTGATAATGACACTATTTTATTAAAAGTAGAACAAATTGGTGTTGCATGTCATACAGGTAGAAAATCTTGTTTTTTTACTGATTTAAAAAGTGATGAAACAAAATTAGATGTGGAAGTAAATACAACTTCATCATATGGAGTAATAGATAATCTTTACCATGTAATAGAATCAAGAAAAAATGATGATCCAGAGAAATCTTACACAGCAAAACTTTTAAAAGGCAAAGAGAATTCAATGCTTAAAAAAATTGTAGAAGAAGCTGGAGAATTTACTTTTGCAGTTAAAGACAATGATGAAGAAGAAATTATTTATGAAGCAGCAGATATAGTTTATCATATGCTAGTTGCAATGGCTTCAAAAAATGTAAATCCAGATAGAGTAAAACAAGAATTAGCTAGAAGATTTGGTCTATCAGGGATAGATGAAAAAAATTCTCGCTAAAAAAAGGAAGTAGAGTTTAAACTCTACCTCTTTTTTTTGTTTTTACCCTAATATAGTGTTTTACTATATAGCATAATCCCATAAAGATCAATAATCCTACAAACGTAAATATAAAAATCTCTGTTAAAAACATAACATCCTCCTTACATATATTTATAAAATATAGTTTGGCGCCAACACTACATTGTACTTTTCTTCAATTTAATTATAAAATAGAAAACTTAAATATTAAATAAATTTAAATAAGTTTTACTTATATTAGAATAATAAGTAAATATAATTTAAAGGAAGAAATATGATAGTATCGGTTTTATACTGCAGTTTCAATTTCTACAAAATTTACGAAATTTATAACTTTTTCATCACTCATTTCGCAAGGTTTTAATAAACCATTTTTAATAAAAACATAATAATTAGCACTTACAATATCAATTTTAGATAAACATTCAGCATAAAATTTAATTAGTTTTCCATTTAATAAGGTTTGCTTAGTTACTAAATATTTTTCATTCTTATAAAAAGCATAAAAAGAATTTTCGGGGAAAGATAAAAGTTTGTTTTTGAAAGTATTCATAAAAAGAGGGGGTTTCCTCTTTTTATTTAGTGGTTACAACCACATCCAGAATGACTTTCTTTCTTCTCTTGTGGAGCTGAACCTGCTGCACCAGCAGTAGAACAAGCAGATACGCCAGGAGGAGTTGTTGGTTGAATAGAAGCATTTTCAGCTTTATCACTTACTTCATCAACGTAAGCTAAAAGTTTAGTTGCCGCCATCATATATCTTTTTGCAGATACTGATTCAGGTTCACAATAAACTACCGGTTTACCAGAATCTCCACCTTCCCTAATTGCAGGTTCAATTGGTAAATTACCTAATACTTGTGTATTATATTGATCTGCTAAATCTTCACATGTTCCCATTCCAAAGATATCTGATTCTGTATTACATGAAGGACAAATAAATCCACTCATATTTTCAACAATTCCACCAATTGGAATATGAAGTTTTGCAAACATATCTAAAGATCTTCTAGAATCATCTAATGCCACATGTTGAGGAGTCGTTACATTAATACCACATGTTACAGGTACACTTTGAGCTAAAGTTAATTGTGCATCACCAGTTCCTGGAGGCATATCTATAAATAGAATATCTAACTCTTCCCATAAAATATCTCTTAATAATTGCTGGATTGCCTTCATAATCATAGCACCTCTCCAAATAAGAGCTTGACCTTCTTCCATTAAAGAACCCATTGACATTACAGCAACACCATAAGCATCAAATGGTTTAGCTTTATTTCCAACTACAGCTACTTCTTGACCTTGTAAACCCATCATACGAGGGATATTTGGACCATAAATATCTGCGTCTAAAATACCAACTTTTTTACCTTGCATTGCAGCTGCAATAGCTAAGTTTACAGTAGTAGTTGATTTTCCTACTCCACCTTTCCCTGATGAAACCATAACAAAGTTTTTAATTTGAGGAGCAATATTACTTCCACTTACACTATTACTTTGTTGTTTTGGCTCTTCTGGTTTTTTTAGATTTACCGTTGCAGTAAAAATACCAATTTTTTCTAAAGTTGAAGAGATATCTTTCTTTAATTGAGATGCAACATCTGCTGAACTAGATGTAATATCTAATGTTACTACACAGCTTTCATCATCAATTAGTTCAACATCTTTTACAAAACCAAATTCAACAATTGATTTTTGGAAACCAGGATATAGAACTTTTCCTAATTCTTCTTTAATATCAGCCACTGTTGCCATATTATATTTCCTTATATTTATTAATTTTTTTGTATTATAATTTAAATAGGATAATTTTTGTCTTAATTAAACTATTTAACAAGTTAAAAACAGTTTTTTCTTTTTCCATTGTAACTTTTGGTAAAAAATAATTTACCAAAATATTTTATTTATAAAAAAAGGCCAAGTTAACCTTGACCTTTTTTATTATCTAAAGTAATCTAATTATCCTGCATTTTTCATGGCTTCACCATGATCTTCTACAATTTTTTGAGTTATTTTGTATGAACAAAATTTTGGTCCACACATAGAACAAAACTCTGCTTCTTTAAATACATCTTGAGGAAGAGTTTCATCATGATACTCTTTAGCTCTTTCTGGATCTAAACAAAGTTCAAATTGTTTGTTCCAATCAAATGCATATCTGGCATCTGACATCTCATCATCGATATTTCGTGCATCTTTTCTACCTCTTGCAATATCAGCAGAGTGTGCAGCAATTTTATATGCGATAATACCTTCTCTTACATCTTCAGCATTTGGTAAACCTAAATGTTCTTTTGGAGTAACGTAACATAACATAGAAGCACCATGCCATCCACCAACAGCTGCTCCAATTGCAGAAGAAATATGATCATAACCAGCTGCAATATCAGTAGTTAAAGGTCCTAAAATATAGAAAGGTGCTTCATGACAATATTCTCTTTCTAACTTCATGTTTCTTTCAATTTGATTTAAAGGAACATGTCCAGGTCCTTCAATCATAACTTGAACATCTTTTTCCCAAGCTCTTAAAGTCAATTCACCAAGAATTTTAAGCTCACTTAACTGTGCTTCATCAGATGCATCTGCTAGACAACCTGGTCTTAATGAATCTCCTAAAGATAGAGAAACATCATGTCTTCTACAAATATCTAAAATATCATCAAATACTTCATAAAATGGATTTTCTTTATGGTAATGCATCATCCATGCAGCCATTAAAGAACCACCTCTTGAAACGATTCCCATTTTTCTTTTTGCAACATGAGGCATAAACTCTAATAAAAATCCTGCATGAATCGTAAAATATGAAACTCCCTGTAAAGCTTGTTTTTCTAAAACTTTTAACATAGTATCAATATCAAGTTTTTCTATTTTGTCATTAACATCATGTAAAATTTGATAAATTGGAACTGTTCCAATAGGAACTGTCGAATGCTCAATAACTGCACTTCTAATTGAATCTAAGTCACCACCTGTACTTAAATCCATGATAGTATCTGCACCATGTTTTAAACACACATCAACTTTTTCAATTTCACCATCAATATCTGAAGCTAAGGCAGAAGATCCAATATTTGCATTAATTTTACAAGAAGAAGCAATTCCTATTGCCATTGGTACTAAATGCTTATGATTTACATTTGCAGGAATAATTAACCTACCTCTTTCAATCTCACTTCTTACTAATTCTGGATCAATTTTTTCAACTTTTGCAACATATTCCATATCAGGTGTAATAATGCCTCTTTTGGCATAATACATCTGAGTTCTTACTTCATCATTCTTATGATTGTCTAACCAATCTCTCATCTGAAATCCTATTAATTTAATATTTTTTGTTGATTATATCAAATTTTGTTTATATAGACTTAATTAAATAACTTAATTTTCATTTATTAAGTATATAAGTTTCATTTTTATATACTTAATAAATAAAAGGAATAGATTTTATATGGAAAATAATATTTGTATAGAAAACTTATATCTTACTATAAATAAGCAGTTTGAAGACTTAATAGTAGCTAATAAACAAACTGAAAGTAATTTATTAGATATAATAAAAAGTCTAAATTTCTCAACAACATTAACAATATTCCAAGAAAATAACTATAATTTTGATGAAATTTCAAATCTATTTAGATTTTACGAAGATGAGTTAAAAAGTAGCTTTTCAGAAGATAAAACAGCCTTTGAATCAAAATTTAAATGCTATATATTATTAATAAAAACATTTACACAACTATGTATATATTTCGCTACAAATAAAGAAAAAAGAGTATATATAAATAGAGTTCTACAGATTCTAAAAGAATCAAAAAATATGCTCAAATTTTTTATTCCTCTAAAAGAAAAAGAGATAACAGTTATAAATAATCTAATTGGAGAACAACTATATTACTTTTCACATATACAATATATTCATACAAAAGACAAAGAGTTAGATTATTTGTTTGAAGAATATTATTTAAACCTTGAAAAACAACTACATGGATATGAACTCTCTTTATCAACTAATTTTGGAGATAAAGAACTTACAAACAAAAATATCGAGTATATGGTTTTTATAAACAATTCCTCATTTTTATTACTTAAAATGATTTATAAATTAGATTACTATAATCCAAAAATTAATTTTTTTGATAATGATAAATTTAAAAAAATTTTATTTCTATTTCATAAAATTTCATTATCCAACAAAAATACTATTTCCCAAACAATTCTAGAATTTGAAAAAGTTTTAATAAAAGAGTTTCATAATAGTGCTAGTTATTTAAAAAAATATAAAAATCATGATATGATTGAAGAAAAAGTTGAATTACTACGACTTAATACAGATGAGTATAAACAATTAATTGATATTATACTATCCTTAAAAAAATAATTGAATTTAGATAGGAATTATAGATGAAAAAGCTTATTATAGAGAAGATAGATTCCCTTCCTCCATTACCAAAAAGTGTTTTAGAATTAGAAGAGTTCAGAAGAATGTCTAATAAAGAACCTTTAGACCTTTTAAAAATTATTGAGAAAGATCCATTAATAATTACAACTGTTTTAAGAGTTGCAAACTCTGCAATGTTTGGCTTTGTAAGTGAAGTTGAAACACCAAGTCGTGCTATTTCTTTATTAGGAGTAAACTTTACTATTTCAATAGCCTTAGGTTCTGTAATTCAAAATCTAGTTCATTCAAATCTATCTGCTTATGGAGTTGGAACTGATGATTTTATGTTTTCATCAAATTTAGCTTCAAATCTAGTTAATACTTGGGTTTCAAAAATAAGTTTTGATTTAAAAGAAGATTTACTTTTACCAGCATTTTTACAAGAAACAGGAAAATTCGTTATAGCTGAAGTGTTAAATGATAATGGACAAGCAGAAGACTTCTTAGAACAACTAGAAGTAAACAAAAATATTTCTTCAGTTGAAAGGGATTTCTTAGGATATTCTTGTGCAAGAATAACAGCTAACATTTTTAAACATTGGAATTTAAGTCACAACTTAATTTTCTCTATTGGATTTGTTGAAGATTTAGAACATTGTCCTAAAGATTATATTAGAAAAGCTCAAATATTAGAAATCATAAAAATTTTATGTGACTTAAGAAATCCATTATCAGATCAAAATGTTCAAAGGGCTTTAAACAAAGCAACAGAATATAATATTGATGTAGAACCTCTTCTACAAGCAATCGATTCTATTAAATTTAAACTAGAAAATGATTTTTAAGATATCATAAGTTACAATTAAGTACAATATGTAACTTTTTTACTCAAAGGGTCTTTTTGTCAAATGTTACATTAATAGTATTATGTGCAGGTAACTCATCCAGATTTGGTCTGCAATCAAAAAAACAGTGGCTTAGAACGGATAACTCACCATTGTGGTTATTTGTTACAAATCGACTACGAAGCTTTTCTGATTTCAAAGATATTATAATCACTTCCCACAAAGATGAACTGAATTACATGAAAAACTTTTCAGACGACTTCATTTTTATTGAAGGTGGAGAGACTAGACAAGAGTCTATGAAAAAAGCATTACAAAAAGTAACTTCTGACTTTGTGATGGTAACAGATGTAGCAAGAGCATGCGTACCTAAAGATGTAATTTTAAACTTAATCGAAAACAAAAATAACGCAGACTGTATTGTTCCAACTTTAAATGTTAGCGATACAGTAGTTTATAAAAGTGAAACAATTAATAGAGACAATGTAAAACTTATTCAAACTCCTCAATTATCAAATACAAAAATTTTAAGCAAAGCACTTTATACAGATATTGAGTTTACTGATGATAGTAGTGCAATAAAAAATATTGGCGGAAAAATTAAATATATACAAGGAAGTATAAAAAGTAAGAAATTAACTTTTGAAGAAGATATAAATAGTTTAGAATGTATTAAGTCACCTTCTAAAAACTTTTTTACAGGTACAGGTTTTGATATCCACCCTTTTGAAGAAAATAAAAAAATGTATTTAGGTGGAGTAAATATCGATGTACCTTATGGATTTAAAGCTCATAGTGATGGGGATGTTCTAATTCATTCATTAATTGACGCCTTACTAGGTGCAGCAGGAGCAGGAGATATTGGAGAATTTTTCCCAGATACTGATACTCAATATAAAGGA
>Ga0193963_1000226_pt1 | contig 29628 bp, 23 predicted proteins | sample FB_6_MG_FD_140359 | JGI IMG/M metagenome (GOLD analysis project Ga0193963, IMG submission 140359) | Microbial mat bacterial communities from the Broadkill River, Lewes, Delaware, United States - FB_6_MG | ecosystem: Environmental > Aquatic > Freshwater > River > Microbial mats | place: USA...
AATTATATTTTTGCTGAAAAATCAAAAAAACTAGCTTTTACTTCAACCGGAAAGGATAAAAAAAGTAATGGGGGAGTTTTTGTATATGATATAGAAAATAAAAAATTAACTGAAGTTTATAGCGCTAAAAAAGCTAAATATTATCAATTAAGTTTTAGTGAAGCAGGTGATAAACTTGGTTTTGTTGTAGATGCAGATACAACTAAAGTTCAAGTAAGACCAAATGAACTATTTGTTTGGAAAAAAGGAAATGATTTAGCTAAGAAAATACTAGATAAATTGAATGCTCCAAATGGTTACAGAGTATCTTCAGATGGGGAAATTAGTTTTTCTAAAGATGAAACAAAAATGTATTTTGGACTGGCTACTCCACCAATAGTAAAGGATACAACGTTGTTAGATGAAGAAATTGTAAATGTTGAAGTATGGACATATAATGAACCAAGATTATATACAGTTCAAGAGTTACAAGTAAAAAATGATAAAAAGAAATCGTATAAAACAGTTCTTCATTTAGGTGATGATAACAAAGTTGTTCAGCTATCAACCACTAGTTACCCTAATGCAAAAATTGGAAATGAAGGAAATGCTAAATATGCATTAGTTAGCAATCCTAAACCGTATCAATTAGAAAGTCAGTGGACAGGTAATACTGCAAGAGATTATGCTTTGGTAAATGTAAATTCAGGTAAAACAACTAAAATTCTAACAAAACTAAGTGGAAGGGTATATTTAAGTCCAAATGGTAAATATGTTTATGGATATAATTCAGTTGAAAAAGCTTGGTTTACTTATTCTGTAAAATATAATAAACTAACAAACCTAACGAAAGGGAAGGTGTTTTATGATGAATTGAATGATTCTCCAGTAAATCCTTATCCTTATGGTTTAGCGGGATGGACAAAGAATGATGAGAAAGTATTGATTTATGATAGATATGATATTTGGTCATTTGATCCAGAATCAGGAGCTAGTAAAAAACTTACAAATGGTAGAACTAAAAATGTTACTTATAGATATTTAAAACTTGATAAAGAAGAAAGGTTTATCAATCCTAAAGCAAAATTATTATTTACAACTTTTAATGAGTTGAATAAAAATGCAGGTTTCTACGAGTTTAATTTAAAAAATAATAAGGGAAAACAATTAATCAAAGGAGCTTATAAGCTGTCTAGACCAATTAAAGCTAAGGAGGCCAATAAAATTATTTATTCAAAAGAAAGTTTTAATGAATTTCCTAATGTTTTGGTTTCAGACTTAAGTTTTAAAAAGAATCTAAAATTAAGTAATGCAAATCCACAACAAAAGGATTATAACTGGGGTACAGCAGAATTGGTACATTGGACATCATTAGATGGCGATAAGTTAACAGGGATTCTTATAAAACCTGAGAATTTTGATCCCAATAAAAAATATCCAATGATTGTGAATTTTTATGAAAAAAGTTCGAATCGATTATTTACTCACAGAGCTCCTTCACCAGGCCGTTCTACCATAAATTATAGTTTTTATGCAAGTCGTGGTTATTTAATTTTTAATCCTGATGTAAAATATAGAATTGGTTATCCTGGAGAAAGTGCTTATAGTTGTGTTATTCCAGGAATTACTTCTTTAATTGAAAAAGGCTTTGTAGATAAAGATAATATAGGTGTTCAAGGACATAGTTGGGGAGGATATCAAATTGCTTATTTGGTAACTAAAACAAATATTTTTAAAGCTGCAGAATCTGGTGCACCGGTTCCTAATATGATTAGTGCATATGGAGGAATAAGATGGTGGACAGGTTTAAGTAGACAGTTTCAATATGAACATACGCAAAGTAGAATAGGAGGAACACCATGGGAATATCCTTCGCGTTATATTGAAAATTCACCAATTTTTAATATTGATAAAATAAATACACCGTTATTAGTCTTACATAATGATGCTGACGGACATGTGCCATGGTATCAAGGAATAGAATTATTTGTTTCATTAAGAAGATTGGGCAAACCTTCATGGTTTTTAAATTATAATGATGAACCTCATTGGCCTTTGAAATATCAAAACAGAAAAGATTTTAACATAAGAATGGCTCAATTTTTTGATCATTATCTTAAAGGAGCTCCAAAGCCTGTTTGGATGGAAAGAGGTGTTCCTGCTATTGAAAAAGGTATAAATCAAGGTTTAGAATTAATGCCTCAGTAAATTAAAAAACATATAATTTAAAAAAGCTTGGTAGTTAATTATCAAGCTTTTTTAGTTCTATTTCATAATCATATTGTAAGTCTTCATGCAATAATTTCATTTTTTTTCTGACACCAGCAATTTCTCGTAAGTAAATATTATGAAGAACTGTATTTCCTTTTATTGAAGGCTTAAATTGTTGTAATTTTTTACAGAAATAAAGAATTAGTTCAATTTCAGTTTCTTTATTTTTCGAATATCGGATGTATTTTTTTATGATTCTTAATATTTTTCGAACACTTTTTTTAATAAAATAATATGTTTTAGTATTAATTAATTCGAATTGATTATCTATTTCAATTTTTACACTTTCAATGTATCCAGATTCGTTTGAGGATTCAAACAAGAGATAGGTAAGTAATTCCTTATTTTCTTTTTTAAATCTAGATAAACGCAAGCATAGTTCAATTAATTCACTTTGAGATCGTTCAGATAATTCTATTTTTAATTCCTTTACGGTAACTGCTTTCATAATTACAATGTATGAAAACATGTTGTAAATCAATAATATTATTCATTAGAAATTACAAAGCAAGATTGAATTTAGAAGGAATTCAATCCAATTGTAAAATGATAAAATTAAATGCTGAATTTTGTCTAATATTAACCAATTGTAAAATTTTTTCTTAAATAGTTGCAAAAAACCTAATAAAGGCGGTATTTTTGCAAACCAAGTAAAATATTACAATCGTGTCAGAAAAAACTTTAGAATTAGAAGAAAGGAAGGTTGGAAAGGATCTTTATAGTTATCAAAAGGAGGCAATTAACAAAATTTTTAAAAGTTTTGAGGAGTCACCTGAAGATTATCATTTATTGTATCAGTTACCAACAGGTGGTGGAAAAACGGTGATTTTTTCTGAAATTGTAAGACAATATTTGAAGCATCACAATAAAAAAGCCTTAATACTTACTCACAGAATTGAATTATGTAAGCAAACTTCTAATATGCTTTCTGAATTTGGAGTTACTAATAAAACTGTTGATAGTAAAGCAAATTTAGATGATCAAGATGAGTATAGTTGTTTTGTAGCAATGGTTGAAACTTTAAATAATAGGTTGAATGATGAAAAATTTGATATTTCTGATATTGGTTTGGTAATTATTGATGAGGCACATTACAATTCATTTACAAAGTTATTTGAGTTTTTTGATAAATCATTTATACTTGGAGTTACGGCAACACCGTTAAGTTCAAATATTAAGCTCCCAATGAAAAACAACTATAACGAGTTGATTGTTGGAGAAACTATAGAATCTTTAATTAAAAACGAGTTTTTAGCAAAGGCAGAAGTATTTTCTTATAATGTGGGTTTAACAGGGCTGGAAGTTGGAGCTAATGGTGATTATACTGTGAAGTCATCGGAAGATTTGTATACTAATAATGAAATGCTAAGTATGCTTATACAAGCTTATGAAAAGCATTCTAAAGGAAAGAAAACATTAATTTTTAATAATGGTATTAATACTTCAATTCAGGTATTTGAGCAATTTAAAGCAGCAGGTTACCCAATTGCACATTTAGATAATACTTATAATAAGAATGATAGAAAAATGGTGTTAAAGTGGTTTAAAGAAACTCCACATGCCATATTAACTTCAGTAAGTATATTAACAACTGGTTTTGATGAGCCTACTGTAAATACCATTATATTAAATAGAGCTACTAAATCACTTGGTTTATATTATCAAATGATTGGTCGTGGATCGCGTATTTTAAAAGATAAATCTAAATTTTCTGTTATAGATTTAGGAAATAATATTCACCGATTTGGAGAGTGGGGTGCAGATTTAGATTGGCAAAAAATATTTAGAGCTCCTAATTATTACTTGGACAAAATAATTAGTGATGAAGATATTGAAAGTAATTTCAAATATGAAATGCCAGATGAGCTTCGCGAGGAATTTGGAAAATCTGAAGAAGTATTTTTTGATATTAAAAAAACATATGTAGATTCTATTAGTAACGGAGAATCTTCAAAAGCTGTTTTGGAAAAATCTATTATTCAGCATGCCAAAATTTGCATTGAAAATAGTGAAGATGTTTATGATGCTTATGAATTGTCAAAAAAACTAAATGATGATATTGATTACAGAATAGAGCGTTATACCAAATGTATTTGTAGAAGTACTCATAATTTTGTTACCTGGTTAAAAGAAGATTATAGAACCAAATTACGCTTGTATTTAAGAGATAATTTTGATAGGGATTTTGAAGCAATTCATGGTTATCCACCAGAAGAGTAAGAAAAGAATTGCTTTTCAGTTAAGAAATAAATTCAAAAAAAATTAATGGCAAATAGTATTAAGCAGCAGCAAGAAATTTTGCAGAAATTGAATATTGTGAAGCTTAATGCGATGCAAGATGAGGCCGAATTAATAATTAATTCGAGTAATAATGTAGTTTTATTATCTCCTACAGGAACAGGAAAAACATTGGCTTTTTTATTGCCTATTATCAGCAATTTAAAAGTAAATTCACTCAATATTCAGGTATTAATTTTAGTTCCATCACGAGAATTGGCCATTCAAATTGAACAGGTTATAAGGGAAATGGGAACCGGTTTTAAAGCGAATGCTGTTTATGGTGGTCGTTCTTTTGCAAAAGATTTAATAGACCTAAATCATTTGCCAGCTATTTTAATTGGTACTCCTGGAAGAATTGCTGATCATTTAAGAAGAGATACATTTTCAGTTGAATCCTTAACAACTATTGTTTTAGATGAATTTGACAAGTCTTTAGAAGTTGGTTTTGAGGATGATATGAAGGAAATAATGAATGAGTTGCCATTTATTTCAAAAAGAATACTTACTTCTGCAACAGATGCCTTATCAATTCCAAAGTTTATTGGATTAAAAAATCCAAACTATATAAAAAATCTAAAAGAAAAAGATAATCTTTTAGATATTAAAACAGTAATTTCTCCAACAAAGGATAAATTAGAGACTTTAGTAAATCTGGTTTCTCAAACTAAAAATGAACCTACTATTATTTTTTGCAATTTTAGAGATACAATTGAAATGGTAAGTGATTATTTATTAGATCAAAATATAAGTCATGGTTGTTTTTTTGGTGGAATGGAGCAGAAAGATCGAGAAAGATCTCTTATCAAATTTAGGAATGGAACTCATCAAATAATTGTTGCAACCGATTTAGCAGCAAGAGGTTTAGATGTTCCAGAAATTAAATATATTATTCATTATCAACTTCCTTTAAAAAACGAAGAGTTCATTCATAGAAATGGTAGAACTGCTAGAATGAATTCAAAAGGAACTGCTTATGTAATTCAGTGGGAAGGAGAGAAGCGATATGAATTTACTAAGAATTCAGAAATAGCAACTTTAAGTAAATATGCTAAACTGAACAAACCGATATGGAAAACACTTTTTATTTCTGGAGGAAGAAAGGATAAAATTTCAAAAGGAGATATTGCTGGCCTATTTATTAAACAAGGCGAATTAAAGAAAGAGGAGCTTGGTCTAATAGATTTAAAACAGGATTGTGCTTTTGTTGCTGTTCCATCCAAAAAAGTGAATGACCTTATCAAAACTTTAAATAATAGCAGACTTAAAAGAAAAAAAGTAAGAATTACTGCTATTTAGAAGTCTGTAGAAACTAATAAAAAACAAAATTTAATTTTAAGAATAACAGCTTTGTTTTCAAGAATGTATTATGATAATTATTTGTAAAGTAATTCATAATTGCAATGAAAGTCTGTTTACCTTTGCAAAAAATACAATATGTCAAATCAATTTTCTGATTTAGGAATTTCAGAACCAATTCTTAAAAGTTTAGCTCAATTAAAAATATCGAATCCAACTGAAATTCAGGAAAAATCAATTCCTGTTTTGTTACATAAAACTGATGATTTTGTTGGTTTAGCAAAAACAGGAACAGGAAAAACGGTAGCCTTTGGAGTGCCACTTCTTCAATTGATTGATTCAAGTAAAAACAATATACAAGCAGTAATACTGGCACCTACAAGAGAATTAGGACATCAAATATTTGAAATGATGGAATCATTTGCTACTAATATGCCGGAAATTTCAATAGCTGCAACTTGTGGAGGAATTCCAATTAAACCTCAAATTGAAAGAGTATCAAAAAATACTCATATTTTAATAGCAACTCCAGGACGTTTAATTGATTTAATTTCACGTGGAGCTATCAATATAAAAAATGCTGATTATCTTGTTTTAGATGAAGCCGATGAAATGGTTACCTCATTAAAAGAAGGATTAGATCAAATTTTAAAAGAACTTCCTAAGAAAAGGAGAACTTTTTTATTTTCGGCTACTTTACCATCTTCAATAAAACAGTTGATAAATAACTACATGTCCAAAGAAGTTGTACAAGTTAGTGCAGATATGAAAATTGTGGGAAATGAAGGAATTGATCACAAATATGTTTTTGTTGAACCTATTGAAAAATTAGAAGTTTTAATGCATTTCCTATCGGAAAATGAAGGAAAGCAAGGAATTATCTTTTGTAAAACTAAAGCTGCTGTAAATAAATTAGCTAAAAATTTAGCAATTCATAAGTTTTCATCTGGAGCATTACATGGTAGTTTATCACAGCCTATACGTGATAGAATTATGGGGCAATTTAGAGACGGTTATATTAAAATTTTAGTAGCAACAGATTTAGCAGCTAGAGGAATTGATGTTAAAGATATTTCATATGTTGTTAATTATCATTTACCTGATATTGCAGAAACTTATGTTCATAGAAGTGGAAGAACAGCTAGAGCAGGTGCAAAAGGATTATCATTAACAGTACTTCAAAAAGAAGAAGCTCAAGATTTAGCCGAAATCCAAACTGAATTGGGAATAGTTTTTAAAGAATTTGAAAAACCTAATGAGAAAAGTATTGATGCTAATAATATGATACTATGGGCTAAGAAAATTTTTAAAACTAAGCCTAACAATGAAATTTCTCAAGAGTTAAAAGGAAAGGTTAAAACTATTTTTCATCATTTAACAAAAGAGGAACTAGTGGATAAACTGGTAGCGAACTATTTATTGCAACATAAAAAAGAAGAAAATTCATCAAAAGGAAATTCAAAGAGGAAATAGCAATTAAGAAATAAAAATTAAAAAGTGACACTTTGAAAAAACTCAATCTTTTCAAAATGTCACTTTTTTTTATAGGTTATAAATTACTGAAATAGTTAATCTCCTAAACACATTCCAATTCCTCTAGCAGTTTTTACTAACGAAGAATCTGGGTTTACTACATTGTATTGGCTAATAGCTTCTAAAAAAGGAACACCAACAATATCAGGATGTTGGTATGCTACCATTTTCCCAAAATCTTTTTCTAGTGCCAATTCCATTGCTTTTACTCCGAATTGAGTAGCTAAAATTCTGTCAAATGCAATTGGTACACCACCACGCTGCAGGTGACCTAAAACAGTTTCTCTCATATCAGCATCACAACCAGCAGCTTTTAAATCATTTAATAATTTATGAGCAATACCACCTAATTTAAGGTTTTCGTTTCCAACTTCATCACTTTGTTGAGATAAAACATCTCCATCAATTGGTTTGGCACCTTCAGCAACAACAATTATTACATGGCCTTTACCATTTTTGAATCGTTTATTAATAACTTTAATTAAATTTTTAACATCATATGGGATTTCTGGAATTAAGCAAATTTCAGCACCACCAGCAATAGCAGAACTTAATGCAATCCATCCAGCATCACGTCCCATAACTTCAAGAATAATAACTCTATTATGTGAAGCTGCTGTTGTTACCAATCTATCAACTGCTTCAGTAGCAATTTGTACTGCTGTTTGATATCCAAAAGTATAATCAGTTGCAGATAAATCGTTATCAATTGTTTTTGGAACTCCAATTACATTTAATCCTTTTTCAAAAAGAGCTTGAGAAATTCTTTGAGATCCATCACCACCAATACTAATAACAGCGTCAATTCCCATGTGTTTCAGTTTACGAATCATTTCGTCTGAACGATCAATAAAAGACCATGTACCATCATTCTCTTTTACAGGCCATGCAAATGGACCTCCTTTGGTTGTAGTTCCTAATATTGTACCTCCTTGATAATGTATACCAGCAACAGTTTTTTCATCCAATTCAATAATTTCTGTAGGTTCACGAAGAACTCCATCAAATGATTGAATACTACCAACAACTTCCCAATCTTCAGTTTGTTCAGCTCTTTTTACAATTCCTCTTATTACTGCGTTTAATCCTGGACAATCACCGCCTCCAGTTAAAACTAATGCTTTTTTCTTCATTATTCTTTATGTTATTCTATTTTACTTCTTCTTAATTATTTACTGTAATACTCCAAGTTAATCACCAAAACTAATTCCAACACCTTTAGCGGTTCTAATTAAATTATGTGATAAATCTACTTTGTTGTACTTATTAATTACATCTTCTAAATTGATATCTGTCAATTCAAAATTCTTATGAATTGCCATGGTACCAAATTTCTTTTCGCTTACAAGTTCAAAGGCCTTAACACCAAGTTCAGTAGCTAAAATTCGGTCAAATGCTAAAGGAGTTCCTCCTCGTTGTAAATGACCAAGGATAGTTTCTCTGATATCTGCCTTAAAATTAACCTCTTTTAATTTTGCTGCAATTTTACGTGCAATATTTCCAGATGTTAATTTACCGTTTTCATCTTTAAAACTAGCTCCTTCCGCAACTACAATATTTGCAAAACCACGACCGTCTTTAGAATACCTAGATCTTAATTTTTTAAGAACAGAATTCATATCAAATGGTATCTCTGGAATTAAACATACATCTGCACCGCCACCAATTGCCGAATTTAAGGCAATCCATCCAGCATTTTTACCCATAACTTCTAATATTAAAACTCGGTTATGTGAATTTGCTGTAGTTACCAATTTATCAATGGCTTCAGTAGCAACTTGCGCAGCTGTTTGGAATCCAAATGTATAATCTGTAACAGATAAATCATTATTTATCGTTTTTGGAATTCCAACTATATTGACTCCTTTTTGAGCTAATTTAAGTGATATTTTATGAGATTCATTTCCTCCTATATGAATAATAGCATCAAAATTAAACACCTTAAGGTTGTAAATTAATTTATCTGTTAAGTCTTTATATATGATTGATCCGTCTGCTTGTTTTAACGGATAATTAAATGGATCTCTTTTATTATTTGTAGTTAAAATAGTTCCACCTTGAAAATGAATTCCTTCTACTTTTTTTTCATCTAAAGCAACAATTTCTAAAGGTTCATTTAATATACCATCAAAACCATTGATACTTCCAATAATTTCCCAATTAGATTCTTGATTTGCTCTTTTTACAATAGCGCGTATTACAGCATTCATACCAGGACAATCTCCACCGCTATTAACTATTAAAATTCTTTGTTTCATTTTTTATCCCATTAAGCACTATGGGCTGTGTTTGTGTTTTTGATATTTTTTTTAAGAAAATTACTCCTTGTTATCTGTGAAATTAATAAAGTAAAACAGAATTGGTGATGAGATTTGTCAGTATTTACAACGTTTTCGTAAATAATCATCAATTTAGAATTGATACAAATGTAAGCCCCTTAGTCGAAAATATATTGCTTTTTAACGAATATTTTTTATGTGCTATTTAAGGAAATAATTAGAAAGATATTTTATGAGTAGAATAATAAATATGCTATTTCGAAAGGTTGTTTTTTTTTGATTCAATTGGTTAAAGATAAAATTAATTTTAATAAAACATAAAAAAAGCAACCAATTGGTTGCTTTTTTTAGTAAAATTATAGTTTTTTTATTCTTCGTAATATCGATTACGAAATGCAGGATTTGTAAATAATACGCCTCCAAAATTTTCAAATTCCTTTTCTAAAGAAGGAAGTTTTGAAATGAATAAATTGTTTAAAATATCTTTTTGCTCATCATATGCTTTTTTAGCCAATTCAAATTGTTCCTTTTGAGCTCCAGTAACATCTACTTGAGCAGAATAATTTGTATACATGGCAAATCTAATTCTACTTAAAACTGTATTTTTAGCATTAAAACCTCCAATTAAAACTTTACTTAATTGGTTTACTTCTTTTTGAATTACATTTAATTTGTTATCCATTAACTTTGCTTCAATCGGTGTTTTTTTAAGAATTTCCTTCATATTTTTAATACGATCATTCATATTCTTAATTTTTTCTCGTGAAGCAGTGACGAGAGTATTTAATCCTGTAACTTCTTTTACAAACTTAAAGTTTTCAAGATAGTTTGGTGTACCAAGTGCATTAGGAAGTGATTTAACAATAAATGATTGGGGCTCAACAATTCTAGTAAATGTACCATTACTATTTTTATCAATTGCCACAGTATAATTTCCTGGCGGTACTTTTACACCTCTTTCAGTTAAATAGGATAAATTCCATGTTAAGTTTTGATAACCCTTTTTATAAGATGTTGTCAATTTCCTCATTATATCACCTTTAGTATCATAAATAGTAAATACTAAAGAAGGCTTAATTTCCATTTTTTCGGCTAATAACTCTTCTTTTGTAGGGTACTTAATCGTTCCTGTTTTTTCATTAGTTTTATGTTCTTTAACTCTTTTTTGTTTTAAAGTTTCATATCCATTTTTAATATAATACTCAAATTTAACCTCAGGTTTTGGATTAGGAGTTCTAAAATGAACATCACCTTGGTAATTTAAATTACTTGAAGGAAAATATAATAAGGCATCATTAACTTTAAATAAATGAGCATCTTTTTTAGAAATTTCATCAGATATATCACGTAAAGATGAATAATTATCCAATACATAAAAACCACGTCCAAATGTTGCAACCACTAAATCATTTTCACGTTTTTGTATTGTGATGTCCTTAACTTGAATAGGAGGTATTCCTTTATTTAATTGAACCCATTTTTTTCCACCATCAATAGTTGTCCAAACGCCCCATTCAGTTCCAATAAATAATATGTTTGGGTTGATATGATCTTCTTGAATACAATAAACTGTTCCTTTAGGTAAATTTGAAGCTATAGAAGTCCAAGTTTTTCCTTTATCCGTACTTTTTATTAAATAAGGTGTAAAATCACTACTGTTTTTACGTCCATCAAAACAGGCATAAACTGTACCCTCATTGTGTTGAGACGGTAGTATGTAGTTTACAAACGTCATTTCAGGAACACCTTTAAATTTATCAAACTTCGTCCAGTTAACACCATCATTTTCTGTAATCCAAATCAATCCATCATCTGTTCCGGCATAAATCATTCCTTGTTTCAGTGGTGATTCTGCTAAAGCAAAAATGTTACCAAATTTTGATGTTGACATGTTTTTTGCAACTGCTTCAGGGGGCCATATTTTACCCATCATTGGTAAAGTATTCTGGTCTATTCCTCGTGTAAGATCTGGACTAACTTTATTCCAAGTTCCTCCCATATCAGTACTTTTCAACACGTAATTCCCTCCAATATATAACGTTTTTGAATTAAAAGAACTTATAAAATAAGGTGTATTCCAGTTCCAGTTATATTCTTCGTCAATTGTAGGTTGCGGTTTAATTGAAATGCTATTACCGGTTGTTCTGTCATATCTTCTAATACCACAATATTGCGATTCACAATAATGTATATCTGGGTTGTTCGGATCTGGAGTAGACAAATATCCATCACCACCAATTGTATAGGTCCAATCTGAATTCTCTAAATAACGTCTGTGAGTTTGAGATGGCCCATACCATGAACCATTATCTTGTGCTCCACCATAAACATTATAAAAAGGATAATCATTATCTGTTCTAACATGATAATATTGAGTTATTGGTAGATTGTTTTTAAACTGCCAAGTTTTTGCACGATCATAAGTTTCGTATAAACCACCGTCACAACCAACTAAATAATGATTAGTGTCTTCTGGATTAATCCACATAGCATGATTATCCACGTGTTTATTTTTTCCTTCAATATTTTCCCAGGTTGCACCACCATCATTGGTAAGAGCATTACGTGTATCCATTAGTATAACACGATCTGGGTTAATTGGATCTGCATATAATTCATTATAATACTGTGGACTTCCTGCAATTTTATTGCTTCTTTTCTCCCAGCTTTCTCCCATATCAGTTGAGCGATAAAAACCACCCTTATTCCCTGGAAGTTCAATTACAGCATATACAATACTTGGGTTAGCAGGTGAAAGTACTAATCCAATACGACCAACATCTCCTGATGGTAATCCTTTCTTTAACTTTGTCCAAGTAGTTCCTGCATCAACAGATTTATATATTGCAGATTCTGGGCCTCCATTAATTTTTGAATAAACTCTTCTTTCTCTTTGGTGTGAGGCAGCATATAGAATATCCGGATTTCTAGGATCCATTTCCATATCAGAAACACCTGTGTACTCACCAATTTCTAAAATTCTTTTCCAGCTCTTACCACCATCAGTCGTTTTGTAAAGGCCTCTTTCGCCTCCCGGACCCCATGCTTGCCCTTGAGAGGCAACATATACTACATTACTGTTTCTTGGATCAATCATTATTTTACCAATTTGAGAACTTGTTTTAAGTCCCATATTAGTAAATGATTTTCCACCATCTGTAGTTTTATAGACACCATCTCCATAGGCCAAATTTCGTTGAGAATTATTTTCACCTGTACCGACCCAAACTACATTCGAATTATTGGGATCCATGGCTAAACAACCAATTGAAAAAACAGGTTGATCATCAAATATAGGCTCAAAGGTGGTTCCATGGTTAATAGTCTTCCATAAACCACCAGAAGCAACACCAACATAATATTCAGAGGTATTATTAGGGTTTACAGCTAAATCTGAAATTCTCCCAGAATAGGCTGCAGGTCCCAAACTTCGGAATTTCATATTATTCACCATTTTACTGGTTAGTTCAAAATCTTTTGACTTTTTCTTGTTTTTTTGTGCGTGCGTTTGCAATGAAGGAGCCATCAAAAAAATGGCTAGAATGGACGAAAAAATCCACCCTTTAATTTTCATTTTTTGCATAATTTTATTGTTTTGGTTAATTGATGCCTAAAATTAGGTATTTTATATTGGCCTATGCAATTGATTTTATTAAAGTTTTGTGAAAAAAAACAATAAAATTAAAGGTTAATATCAATTAGGTTTATAGTTATTTAGGCTTTGAAAGTATTTATGTACAATAAGTAATAGTTTGATTTGTTTTTACTAATATTGACGGCTCTAATGATTAATTATTTAGGTTTAGGTTTATGGCAAATTCAAAGAATCCAATATTAGTAATTTTAGCTTTTTTCTCTATTTATGTTATTTGGGGTTCGACCTATCTTTTGAATAAGATTGCAGTAGCTGAATTGCCTCCGTTTGCATTAGCTTCAATTAGATTTGTTTCTGCGGGAGTTTTAATATTTATTATAGCAAAATTAATGGGTTTAAGTTTGCTTATAACTAAAAAACAGTTGATAAATACTGTTATTGCTGGTTTTTTATTTCTTACGTTTGGAAATGGAGTAGTAGTATGGGCGCTAAAATATGTTGATAGTGGCTTTGCTGCTTTAGAAATATCTGCTCAACCTTTAGTTGTTCTTTTACTAATGCGAATATTTCAAGGAAAAAAAATTAAAGCTATGTCAGTCATTGGAGTAATTCTTGGAGTCATTGGAATTTACTTGTTAGTGAGTCAAAAACAACTTATAACTCAAGAAGGTACAGTATTAGGTATGATTATGATTTTTGCTTGTATGATAAGCTGGGGTTATGGAAGTTTGTTTGTTGCAAAAGCAGATTTACCCTCCAATTATTTTATAAACACGGGTTATCAAATGATAACAGGTGGAATAATGCTTTTTATTACAAGTATGTTATTTGGAGAAACTTGGACTATGCCAGGGGTTTGGAGTCAGTCAGTTCAATTATCAATGGTTTTATTAATAATCTTTGGGAGTATTGTAGCCTTTACTTCGTTTAACTATTTATTAAGAGCTGTTTCACCAGAAAAAGTAGCAACTTCAACCTATGTAAATCCTATTATTGCATTACTGCTTGGATGGTATCTTTTAAATGAACAAATTACGCAGCAATCTATAATAGCTGCTGTAGTTTTACTAACAGGAGTATATTTTATAAATACAAAGAAAAAGTTAACAATTTATTCAAGATTTAAGAAATAAGTAGTCCTACTTATTAGCTGTATATTTTAATTTTAAAACATCAATATTTTAAAATATTAATACTACTTTTAACTGTTAATTTATTTGATAGCTTTGGATATCAGATATTTAATAATTAAAGGGGTTTAATTAAGAAAAATAAGCAATTAACTGTTCTGAGGAGTGTTAATTGTTGAAATTTGCTATGAAGGAAAAATCGATGTTGGGTCGCTTTTTTATTGTTCTATTTTTTGTTGTACAAGTACAAGTTTATGGTCAGCAAGATCCATTATACACACAATATTATAATAACTATAGTTTAATCAATCCGGCCTATGCTGGAAGTCATGGTTTTTTTACGGCTACTGCTTATTTATGTGGCCCATGGGTTGCTAAATCTGGTGGTCCAGAGTCTATGAGTTTATCTATACATGGTGCTACAGAAAAGAATTTTGGTATTGGATTTTCCGTTGTTCATAATAATGAATATATGCTGAACGAAACAAGGGCATTTTTAGATTTTTCATATTCTATGGATGTTTCTAAGTATTCAACATTGGCTTTAGGAATTAAATCTGGTGGACGAATATTAAAAGTAGATTACGAGAAAATTGGTATTTCAAAAGAGGATTTATTTCAAGAAAATGTGAATGAATTTAAACAGAATTTAGGAATAGGAGCTTTTTATTATTCAGATAATCATTACGCAAGCCTGTCCATTATAGATTTGTTTAGAATTCCATTTTATGATCAATCACTTAAAACAATTCAAAAAATTAATAGGATGAAGTTTTATTTATCTGCTGGTTATATACATGAGATAAATGATGATTTAAAAATGAAACCTTCATTTATGATAAAAACTCTAAATGATCGAATTGTTTCAACCGATATATCTACAAATATTTTGTGGAAAGATCAAATTGAATTTGGACTTTCTTATAGACTTGATAAAGCTGTTTCTGGATTACTTCAAGTTGCCTTGTCTGATTGTGTAAAATTAAGCTATTCAATTAATACAGTTTCCAAACGATTGAATGGTTATAGTGGACCTTCTCAAGATATTAAATTAAGTTTTGATCTCAATACATATGGAAAACATTCGTATAGTGAAAAGGCTCCGTTTTATTGGTGATAAAATATACATATATTAAAGATGTAATAAGTTTAAAAATTGCTCTAATGTTGGATTTCTATTACTCTTATCCCAAACTACTGATAGCACGGCTCGTTGTGAAATAGCCTCCAATTCAATAAATTTAATATCCATATTATAACCCGATTGTAATGATTTCGGTACAATAGAAATTCCAAAATTATTTTCTACTAACTTGTAAATAGAACTTGCATGAATGGTATTATGCGAAACGAGTGGAACATAGCCACTTTCATCAAAAATCTGCATTACTTTTTCATAATAAGATGAACTATATTTAGGGTCAAATAAAATAAATGATTCATCCTTAAATTGTGCTAAGTTTTTAAAGTTTGAAGCGTCAATTGGATGATTTTTAGGCAATACTAAACAAAAAGTTTCTTTTAATACTGGTTTAATTTCCAATCTTCTAGGAACCCTTTCAATTCGAACAAAGCCAATATCTATATTCTGTGAAAGCAATTCGTCAATTTGCTTTTGATTATCCATTTCTTTTAAATTGAATAAAACATTAGGATTGCTATTTCTAAATTTCAACAATAAATCTGGTATTATTTGTTGCATAGCCGACCCCACATAGCCAAATTTTAAATTTCCATCCTTTCCATTTTCAATAAGTTTAGCATGGTTGATAATTCTGTCAAGTCCTTTTAGATTTTGTTCAATTTCTGTTTTTAAATAATGACCTGCTTTAGTAAGTACAACTTTTCTATTATGGCGTTCAAATAGTTGAATTCCTAAATCAATTTCCATTTGTTTAATTTGTCTGCTAAGTCCTGGTTGAGAAATAAATAATTTTTCAGCAGCTTTTCTAAAATGTAAACTTTCAGCTACGGCTAAAAAATATTTCAAATGACGATATTCTATTTGATTACTCATAGTTATCAATTACTAATAAAGTTAGTCTTATTGTGTATCAAAAATATGAATAACTTTGTTTAAAACAAATGAAACTTAATAAAATGACATTTAACTACGGTATAGATCACCTAACGGTTGATAAAGTAATAGATATAGCAAACGGAAAATTAAAAGGAATAGTCAATGAAGACGCAAAAGCTAATGTGAATGAGTGCAGAAGCAAGGTTGAAACAATGGCTAATTCAGATAAAGCAGTATATGGAATAAATACGGGTTTTGGACCATTATGTGATGTTCAAATAACCCCTGAAGAAACTGGTCAGCTTCAAGTAAATTTATTAATTACTCATGCTGTTGGAGTTGGAAATCCAATTGATAAAAACTTATCAAAAATAATGATGATTTGTAAGGTTCATGCCTTATGTCAGGGGTTTTCAGGAGTTCGTTTAGAACTTATTGAACGTATAATATATTTTATAGAAAATGACATGCTGCCAGTTGTTCCAGAGCAAGGATCAGTAGGTGCATCCGGAGATTTAGCTCCTCTATCACACCTGTTTTTACCATTGTTTGGAGAAGGTGAATTTTGGGTTGAAGACGAAATAATTTCAGCAAAAGAAGTTTTAGCAAAAAGAGGATTAAATCCAATTCAATTAAGTGCAAAAGAAGGATTGGGGTTAATTAATGGAACCCAATTTATTTTGTCACATGCAATTGTTGGTCTTAAAAAAATGGAATACTTATTAGATTTGGCTGATTTGGCTGGAGCGATTAGTTTAGAAGGTTTTCAAGGAAGTGCTTCACCATACAAAGAAGCATTGCATAAAATTAGACCATTTAAAGGTAATTTAAAAGTGGCTGAGCGTATGCGTATGCTATTGGAAGGATCTCAAAATATTAAAAATCATTTAACATGTGTACGTGTTCAGGATCCATATTCAATGCGTTGTATTCCTCAGGTTCATGGAGCTTCAAGAAATGCGTATCATCATTTAAAGAAATTGGCTGAAATTGAAATGAATTCTGTTACTGATAATCCAATTGTTTTAAGTGAAACAGAAGCTATTTCAGGAGGAAATTTCCACGGACAACCATTAGCAATGGCACTAGATTACTGTTCTATTGCTGCTTCTGAATTAGGAAATATTGCAGATAGAAGATGTTACTTATTATTGGAAGGTAAATATGGATTACCACGTTTACTTACTGAAGGTGGTGGTTTAAATTCAGGTTTTATGATTCCACAATACACAACTGCGGCTTTGGTTACAGAAAATAAATCATTATGTTTCCCTCCATCAGCTGATAGTGTACCGACTTCACTTGGACAAGAAGATCATGTTTCCATGGGAAGTATTTCAGGTAGAAAATTCAATCAAATTTTAGGAAATATAGAAAAAATATTCGCTATTGAATTAATGTATGGAGCTCAGGCTCTAGAGTTTAGAAGACCAAATACTTTTTCAACTATTGTAGAAGATAATTTTAAATTAATTAGAAGCAAGGTTGCTAAATTGGAAGAGGATAGAATATTAAAGGATGATATCAATGCTTTAATAACTATGGTTAAAAATCAGGCGTTTATCGTTAAATAATTTATTTAAGATTATGACATTTCAAGAACAAATATTACAAGGATTACCAAACAAATTACCAGTAAAAAGAGAATATCCTGCAGATGCGAACAGAGCACCAAAAAGAAAGGATATTCTATCTTTGGAAGAAAAAAAATTAGCCATAAGAAATGCGCTACGTTATTTTCCTGAAAACTGGCATGGAGAACTTTCGGTTGAATTTGCACAAGAATTAAAGGATTTTGGACGAATTTATATGTACAGGTTTAAACCTAGCTATAAAATGAAGGCAAGATCAATTTCTAATTATCCAGCTAAATCATCTCAAGCTGCGGCAATTATGTTAATGATTCAAAATAATTTAGATCCTGCTGTAGCTCAACATCCGGAAGAATTAATTACTTATGGTGGTAATGGAGCAGTTTTTCAGAATTGGGCACAATATACACTAACAATGCAGTATTTAGCTACTATGACTGATGAACAAACATTGCATATGTATTCAGGACATCCAATGGGATTATTTCCATCATCTAAAAATGCTCCACGTGTTATTGTAACAAATGGAATGATGATACCTAATTATTCTCAGCCAGATGATTGGGAGAAATTTAATGCAATGGGTGTTACTCAGTATGGTCAAATGACAGCCGGTTCATTTATGTATATAGGCCCTCAAGGGATTGTACATGGAACTACAATTACAGTGATGAATGCTTTCCGTAAAATTTTAACTAAAGATGAATCATCTGAAGGTAAAATATTTTTAACTGCTGGTTTAGGAGGTATGAGCGGAGCACAACCAAAAGCAGGAAATATTGCTGGTTGTATTACTATTTGTGCTGAAGTAAACCCAAAAGCCGCAACAAAACGTTATGAACAAGGTTGGGTTGATGTATTGGTTGACAATATTGATGATTTAATTGTTAGAGTAAAGCAAGCTCAGAAAAATAAAGAAGTTGTTTCGATTGCATTTATTGGAAATATTGTAAATGTTTGGGAACGTTTTGATGAAGAAAATATTTTTATTCATGTAGGTTCAGATCAAACTTCACTGCATATTCCATGGACTGGAGGTTACTATCCAGTAGATATTTCATATGAAGAATCTAATCGTTTAATTAGAGAAGAACCTGAATTGTTTAAAGAAAAAGTACAGGCTTCATTAAGAAGGCATGCGGCTTCAATAAATAAGCATACAGCAAAAGGAACTTACTTTTTTGATTATGGAAATGCCTTTTTGTTAGAAGCATCACGAGCAGGAGCCGATATTATGGCAGAAAATAATATAGATTTTAAATATCCTTCTTATGTTCAGGATATATTAGGACCAATGTGTTTTGACTACGGATTTGGACCTTTTAGATGGGTTTGTACTTCAGGAAAAACCGATGACTTAGATAAAACCGATCAAATTGCAATGGAAGTTTTACAGGAAATTATGAAAAATTCTCCGCAGGAAATTCAATTGCAAATGCAAGATAATATTACGTGGATTAAAGATGCCAAAAAAAATAAAATGGTAGTTGGTTCACAGGCAAGAATTTTATATGCTGATGCCGAAGGGCGTTCAAAAATTGCAGAAGCCTTTAATAATGCAGTGGAAGAAGGGAAAATTGGACCAGTTGTTATTGGTAGAGATCATCATGATGTAAGTGGAACAGATTCTCCATATAGAGAAACTTCTAATATTTATGATGGAAGTAAATTTACCGCAGATATGGCAATACATAATGTTATAGGTGATAGTTTTAGAGGAGCAACCTGGGTTTCTATTCACAATGGTGGAGGAGTAGGATGGGGAGAAGTTATGAACGGAGGTTTTGGAATGTTGTTAGATGGAACAAAAGAAGCTGATGCTCGTTTAAAAAGCATGCTGTTTTATGATGTTAATAATGGAATTGCAAGACGAAGTTGGGCAAGAAATGATGAAGCTTTATTTGCAATAAAAAGGGAAATGGAAAGAACTCCTTCTTTAAAAGTTACAATTCCTAATTTGGTAGAGGACAACTTGTTAGATGGTTTGTTTTAAATGAAAGGATTAAGAATTTAAGCAATTGATTTAAAATTGAAAAAAAATAAATATCAGCCATTGAATGCTGATTATCAGCCTGCACATAGAATTTATTGGACAGGCAGAAAATCAAATCCAGGAATTGGGAAGCAGTATTGGCATCAGGAGATTGAATTATATGATGTGAACGATCTTCAAGAGGAAAGTGATATAGATATCGCATTAGTGGGATATGTATGTGATGAAGGAGTTCGTAGAAATTTGGGAAGAGTTGGTTCAGAACAAGGGCCAAGATTAATAAGAGAACGTTTGGCTAAATTGCCTATCCATTTTGATTCAATAAAGGTAGCTGATGTAGGTGATATTATTTGTATTGAAGAGGATATGGAAGGCTCTCAACAGGCTTTTTCAAGTATTATTTGTCAATTAATTTCTGAAAATATTTTTCCAATTGGTTTGGGAGGAGGACATGATATGGCTTATGGTCATTTTATGGGAATTAGAGATGCAGTTAAATACAGAGAAAATAATAGAATAGGTATTATTAATTTCGATGCACATTTCGATTTAAGACCTGTTGAAAAAAAGAGCAATTCGGGAACTCCTTTTAACCAAATAATTACGGAATTAAGAAAAACAGATGAGAAATTAGATTATTTCGCAATAGGAATTCAGAGGCAATCAAATACAAAAGAGTTGTTTGATATTGCTAAGAAAGAAGGAGTTGATTATGCTATTAATTACGATTGTGAGTCTTCAACAGAAGAAATGAAAGGCTTGCAACAAAGATTGCTCCCATTTATTGAAGCTAATGATTACTTATATATTACTATAGATTTAGATGGTTTTTCATCAGCGTATGCTCCAGGAGTAAGCGCTCCATCGCCACTAGGATTTACACCATATTTCGTGTTTAAAATGTTACGCTTTTTATTGAATTCTAAAAAAGTAATATCTTGTGATATTGCCGAATTAAATCCAACATTAGACCGTGATAATTTAACCTCAAATTTAGCTGCCAAACTTGTAGATTTTATTGTCCTTAATAACTAATCAATAAAATAATCTTTATAGAAAACCCTTCATTTGGACTCAAAATGTAGGGTTTTTCATTTTCAGAATGTTTTAAAAAATAAATAGTAATTTGGAGTTTGATTAAATCTGCTATTTTTTTAAACTTTTTATTATAATCAAGGTCTAACATATCAACACCAATGATTAAATAAATTAACAAGAGAAGTTTTAAGCATTTTAAATTTTCTGATATTGAAAAATGAATCGACCTTCATAAGAGAATTAATTAACCCGAGGCAAAAGGATAAAGCTTTTAAAAAATTGCTTGACCTGTATCAGGAGCGCTTATATTGGCATATACGAAAAATGGTAGTAACTCATGAAAATGCAGATGATGTACTTCAAAATACTTTTTTAAGAATTTATAAAAGCTTACCTAAATTTAAACAAAACAGTTCATTAAATACTTGGATGTACAGAATTGCTTATAATGAATCTTTACGTTTTTTAGATAAAAATAAATTAAAATATAATTTTTCAATAGACGATATTACTAATAATTATATGAATTGTTTAACGGAAGATTCGTATTTTGAAGGAGATCAAATCCAAAAAAAATTACATCAAATATTATCTGAATTACCAGATAGAGAACGTCAGATATTTCAAATGAAATATTATGATGAATTGAAATTTAGAGAAATAGCAAGTATTCTAAACATTAAAGAAGGAACTTTAAAATCTTCTTACTATAATTCAGTGCGAATTATTGAAAAAAAAGTAGTAGAAGTTGAACTTTTAAGTAAAAGTAAGGTCTAAAGAATAAGTATGAAAACATTTAACAATCATAAAAATTCAGAAGATAGAAATAACCAACATAAACATGATTTGGGGTATAGCATTCCAAAAGATTATTTTTCAAATTCTAAAAAAAAGTTGGAAGATTCTATTTTGAAACCCAAAAAAGGTGTAATTGTTCTTTTAAATAGAAGAATTGTAACATGGGTAGCGGCTAGTGTTATTACCATACTTGTTGCATTAACAGTATTTAAACCAAATGCATTACCTGCTATTCAATCTATTCCGGGAATAGTGGCTGATTCCATTGATACATTTAAAAACAATGGATTAAATAATGATTCAACTATTTATTTTGAAGATGATATTTCGATGGCATCACTTTTTGTAAATGATTCGGAAATTGATGAATATGTAGAGAATTTCATTCTTCAGGAAATAATTAAAGAAGAAAAAGTAAAGTAATATTACTCATATATTAAAAGTACATTTTAAATTGAAAACAATGAAAATATTTAAAATTATAACAATCTTACTTATGGTATTTTTTATTGGAGGCTTCAAAATTAGTGCCCAGGAAAATAAGCAGAAAGAGAAAGTTGAGCAATCAAGTATTGAAAACTTATCAAAAGATCAATTGCTTTTACTTGACAAACAAAAAGAGCTAATAAAAGCTAATAGAGCAAGGTTTAAAGCTGGTTTGACAGACAAACAATTAGAAATCCTAGCCAATCAAAAAATGTCAAAACAAGAACGTCAAAAGATGTTGATGTCAACTTTTACAAAGTCACAACAATTAATGTTGCAAGAGCATAGACTAAGTGTGCAAGAAATGAAGAATCGTTTTAGAATGACACTTACTGATGAGCAGCGACAAACTATTCGTGCAAGATTGAGAATTCATAAAGATACTCAAGATGGAAATGAATTGCGAGAAACGGTTAGAGACACTAGACGTCATAAAAAAAGAAGAACAAATTGATTTTTTTATAATTATTAAGTTTCTTGAATAAGTGATTACAATATGGTAATCACTTATTCGAGTTTTAAATTAATATTGAATGAAAAATATTTTTACACTGTTTTTTTGGTTAGCTTGTGTTTTTATGAGCTCTTCACAAGAGACTAAAACAAAAAATAAAGAAATTGATGAGATTATAGACAATCTTTTTAATGAAGATGAAATTATAGATGAGTTAATAAAATCATTATCCAATTTTGAATATATTTATATATCAAATTCTTACAGTAGTTCAACCTATTTTTCAGGAAGAGATATACAAATTGAGCAATATAATTTAAAACCTCAATTATCATATGTAAACTCAAAAGGATTTTTTGCCAGTTTATCAGGTATTTATTATTCTGGTTTTGTACCAAATTGGGATGTTACTATTGCATCTATTGGTTTTGGTAAATATATTGGCAATAAAAAACTATTTAAGTATTCGACATCCTATTCAAAATATTTTTATAATAATGAGATAGATAATTTATTTACAAATGCTATTACTGGTAGTTTTAGTTTTAGAGATAGATCTAAGTTTTTTGGATCACAAATTTCTGGAACTTTCTTGTTTGGAGAGGAAGAGTCTTATCAATTTACATCAAGTAGTTATTTACTTTTAAATTTGTTGAAGACTAAAAAATATTATATAAAATTCAGACCTCAAATTAATGTTATTGCAGGTAAACAAACTATTGAATTGGCTACAATTAGGTTGTATAACGATATTCCTATTCGTGATATCACCCGAAATGATGTGTTTGATTTAATAAATACTCAATTTAATTTTCCTATTGAAATTAGTGTAAATTCTTTTGATATGGAATTTGGTTACAATTTAAACTTACCTGCTGCTTTAGGAGAGGAGAGGAATTTAAAATCTACCTCTTATTTCAATTTTTCAATTGGTTATTTATTTAATTTGTAAAAAAAATCGAGGAATGACCCTCGATTTTTTTAAAGTATTTTCTTAATGGATATTATTTAAGGTTTACCCAAGCTTTCCCCATTTTTAATAGTGGTCTACCAGCAACATCGTTAATAATAATTCCTGCCATCATGTACCAAGCAACTAAGGCACATGCAATTAATACATAAGCAGCTGCAATTGTAAGATCAGGATACCCAAAATGTGCGAGATCTAATAATATGAAACCTAGAAGTAAAAGAGTAAAAGCAACAGACATTGCCGTATGAATAAATAAGGAACCTACCCAAAATATAATTGTTAATAGTGTCCATGCAATTAAATACATTCCAACATCTTCACCAGAAGATTTGTAAATTCCGAAATTGTTTAACATCCAAATAATTCCTAATCCAATCCAAAAGGCACCATAGCTACAAAATACTGAATAACCGAAATTATTTCCTGTTTTTTGTTCCTGAAAACCAGCAAGCATTTGCACAGTTCCACCAAAGATAAATCCCATTGCAACAATAGGTCCTAATCCACATAATCCTAAATTATGAAATTGTAATAAAAGAGTTGTTAAACCAAATCCTGCAAGACCAACAGCCGCTGGATTTCCTAATTTTATAGTGCTCATAAATATATTTTTTCTTTTTTAAAAATTCGGTGCAAAATACATGTAAATTCTTCGCTATTTCACTGACTTTTATCATTAAAAGAAACAATAGTTACGATAGCGATTTCGTACAGATTTTAGGTTTTGTCAATTGCTTGAATATTAGTTTTTAATAGAGAAAAGTATTGTGTTTACTATATTTGGATTCTGAAAAAAAAGAGAAATGGCGATTGAAAACATACCTGAAATTTATAGGACGAATAAGGAAATAACCGAAGGTTTATTTGTTTATGATTTTAAAATGACGAATGATGTTGTTAAAACTAAGGTTAATTTAAGCATGAATATGTTTAGTTTTTTACAAGTTGGTAAAAAACAGGTTCATTTTGCTGATACTTCAGTGGCAGTTAACCGAGAACAATCGTTGCTAATAAAAAATGGAAATTGTCTTTGGACTGAATTATTAGATAATGAAGATATTTATTATTGTAAGTTACTTTTCTTTTCGGAAGAAAGATTAATTGACTTTTTAGATAAGTATTCTTTGAAGAATATGAATGATAAAGAAGAAATACCTTATTTTATTATTGAAAACGATGAATACATAGGTTCTTTTTTGAACACCTTATCAAACCTGCAATCCAATAGCTCGAGTTTAACTTTAAATATGATATCAGTTAAATTTGAAGAAATAATGCTTTACCTTTTAAATAAATATGGAATTAAATTTGAATTTTTTTTACATTCCTTAATATCAAAAGAGGTTTCTCCATTTAAAAAGATCATTGAAAGTAATCTGTATTCTAATTTAAAATTAGAAGAGATTGCTTTCTTATGTAATATGAGCTTATCTACATTTAAACGTAATTTTCTAACAGAATACCAGGAAGCTCCCGGAAAATGGCTAAAATCAAAGCGATTAGAGAAAGCCAAGGAAATTTTACAGAAGGGTAAATTAAAACCTTCTGAGATTTATTTAGATTTTGGATACAACAACCTCTCTAATTTTAGTACAGCTTTTAAGAACGAATTTGGAGTTGCACCTAAAGAAGTTTAATTCAGTATTAATTTCTCCATATAATTAAGAATAATAGTTTTGTTGTTGAACTATTCTTTTTTGAAATTTGACCCTTTTTCATAAGTTATTGAACTTTATCGATAACAACTAGGATGTGGTTACGCTATACTTTTGCCATTGAATTGATAGTAAATAAATAATTTAAAAAAATTAAAATGGCAACATTTATAGTACCAAAATCAATGCATCACGGCTTAGGAAGTCTTGAGAGCTTAAATGAATTAACAGGAAAAAAAGCAGTAATCGTTGTTGGAGGAAATTCAGTAAAAATGAATGGCTCTTTAGATCGTACTCAAAAATACTTAAATGAAGTTAATATTGAATCGGCAGTATTTAGTGGAGTAGAAGCAGATCCATCAATTGATACAGTGATTAAAGGAGCTGAATTTATCACAAATGAACAACCAGATATTATTATAGGTTTAGGTGGATGTTCTGCAATTGATGCAGCAAAAGCAATGTGGATTTATTATGAATATCCAGATTCAAAACTTGAAGATTTAGCAGCGCCATTTGCTGTGAAAAAAATGCGTAACAAAGCATATTTTGTAGCAATTCCATCTACAAGTGGAACAGGAACTGAAGTAACAGGTTTATCTGTTATTACAGATAGGGAAAAAGGGACTAAATATCCAATTGTATCTCATGAGTTAACTCCAGACGTAGCAATTATAGATGGTGAGTTAAGTGCTAGTATGCCAACGCATGTAACAGCAAATACAGGATTAGATGCTTTAAGTCATGGTGTTGAATCATACGTTTCAAATATTGCAGATAGATATAACGATTCTTTAGCTAAAGGAGCAATTGATTTAGTATTTAAAAATTTACCAACGGTTGTTGAAGATGGAGATAATTTAGAAGTTCGTCAAGCAATGCATGATGCGTCTTGTATGGCTGGTATGGCATTTACAAATGTATGGTTAGGAATTGTTCACTCAATGTCACATCAAATAGGAGGTACATTTGGAATTCCGCATGGATGTGGTAACGCAATATTAATGCCTAATGTAATTCGTTTTAATTCTAAAGTGACTGATAAATATGAAGATTTAGCCGTGATGCTAGGTAAATCTACCGCTGAAGAATTTGCAGTTGAAGTATCAAACTTACGTGCATCTGTTGGTGTTGTAGGATCATTAAAAGAATATGGTATTGATGAAAAGGAATGGGAAGCAAAAATAGATACGCTTACTGAAAATGCATTGAAAGATCCTTGTACATTATTCAACCCAAGAAAACCTAAATTTGAAGAAATAAAAGCAATTTATCAAGCTTGTTATGAGGGTAAATCAATTACAATTTAAATTTTAAGCAAAAATAAACCCTGATCTACTCTTTAGATCAGGGTCTACTGTGGAATTTTATATTAATTAAGAATACTGCTTTTTACACTTAATCCAATTCTCACTATTCCACAAGAGCTACTCGGATTTTTTAATTCTTAACTAACTGATAATCAAATTTAATAAAAAATAAACATATAAAAAAATAAATTTAAAATAATTAAGTTATTAAGGTCTAAATAAAAAATGACATTGTTTAGTTTTGTTCGTTTTTACTAAAATTCAAGTCCAAAACGTTAAAATTATTAGCTGCTTTTACAAGTAATGTGGAACCTATACTTTCAAATAAATGATTTGTTTTAAGCACAAACTCAGCCTGTTTTTCAATATTAAAATTAGGAATTCCAAGAACTGTTAAATCTGTTTTTGCTGAATGTTCTTCAATTATATTGTAAAAAGGTTTTTGTTCAACAGCATTGTTAATTATTTTAATATCCACTAGAACTCTTAAATCTTCAACTAGTTTATGAATTTTGGAATGTATAATATCTTGATTTACGTTGTTATTGTTTACAAATAATACTCTTATATTTGTTTTGTTCCATCTTGGAGATGCAATAATAAAACGAGCAATATTTAGCATCATTTCAGCATTTTTACTATCTGTTTCACGCCACCAAAAATCAATTGATTGGTAATTCCCAAACTTAGATTTTCTATCAAAATCTAAATACAAAAGATTATAATCTAAGTGTAGCAGAGTTTCTGTCATTTTGGAATATTCTGTTGAATTTTCCAATCCTTTTGGCCAACCCATCATAATGGTATTTGGTTCAACACCCGAAAAACCATAGGTTGTAGCAATATTTGTAATTCCGTTATAAATATTATCAACTTTAACCTGTCTTGCAAAAATTCCTAATTCTACAAAGGAATCATCTCTCACAACTTGCTCAGTTTTTCGTAACGGTTTATTATTTTTTGTATCTAATATCAGTTTGAAATTTGTAACAATTCCAGTTCTTCCAGATACTGTTTTACCTAGCTGTAATAAATAAGACTGATGCTTACTTTCACCACTGAATAGAATAATATTTGGGTTCCAATTAGATTTCTCATCAATTTGAGCGTCTATTCTTTTTAATCCTTTATTCACAACATTTTCCCACACACTTTGCCAAACATCATTAGATTGTAATTTAACTTCTTTGCGTTGAAGCCAAAAATACAAGCCAGCAATAACAGCAAAAGCCCCAAGCATTGCAAACATATCTAGTTTAAACATTACAGAAAAACATGCTATAAAACCAAGTAAACCAATCCAGCTTTTAATTTTAAAGGTTGGTTGAAAATCAGGGTTTGCCCAGCTTTCTAAAAAATAAGATATATTAATAAAACCATATGCTGTTAAATAAAACATTGAAACAACCCGTGCTATCACGTCTAATTCTCCAATTAATATACCTGCCTCAGCAATAAGAAACACTAAAAATAGGGCATTTACTGGTTCATTATTAGGTCCCTTTCCTTTTCTAAATATTTTTGGAGTGACTTTATCAATGGACATGGCTTGCAAAATTCTAGGACCTCCTAAAATTCCACCAAGTGCTGAGGATAATGTAGCTCCCCAAATTCCGGCAACAACTGCTGGTGCAAATACCGCAATTTTCATTAATATATTATAATCTGTTTTTAAGATCTCAGAATCTACATTATAGGCTAAAAAAATGGCTAAAACTAAATAAATAACGAGTCCTACACCAATAGCTAATAAAGTACCAACAGGAATTGATTTTTTAGGATCTTTCAAATCTCCACTCATTGCAATACCAGCAGTAAAACCAGTTACGGCAGGGAAAAATATTGCAAAAACAACTTCTAATGGAACCGAATTTTCAGTTGAGAACATTTTAACTGTTTCTGGTTCATAGTTTGAATAGCCAAAAAATACAGCAGCCAATGATATTATGATGGCTGCTAAAATAAAAAATTGAGCTTTTATAGCTGCTGAAGTACTTATTAATGCAAGTGCGGTAAGTGTAAAAAGAGCAATAGTTCCTGTTAATCTAAGATCATTAATTGTCATTCCAAAACCAAAAAAACTATTAAAACTTTCAGCAAAACCAATTAAATAAAGAGCAATTGAAAAAGCCGTACCTATATATAATGCAATCCCGATAGAACCGCCAATTGGTATTCCCATACTTCTAGAAAGTACATAATAAACACCACCTGCTCCAATTTTTTTATCAGTAGCTACGGAGGAAACACTTAAACCCGTAGAAACAGCAATTACATGTGCTAAAATTATAATCATGATAGCACCAAAAAGTCCTGCATTCCCAACAACCCATCCCAAACGCATATACATAATAACACCTAATATTGTTAAAATAGATGGTGTAAATACACCAGCGAATGTTCCAAATTTTTTACTAACTGCCATTTAATATAAATCTAAATTATATGAAACCAAAATTAAAAACTAAATATAGGAAAACCTTATTATATTATTTGCTAATAAAGGCAAAATAAACACTAATAACATTGACTTTTTTTAAGTAGGATATAATCTCCATTATTTTTAAATTCACGTATAGATATTCCTGAATATCGTTTAAATGTTTTTGATAAATGACTGACATCTGTAAAGCCCAAATCATCAGCAATTTGTGTGAGAGTAAAATCTGAATTCAATAAACGAATTTCTACTAGTTTTAGCTTAACTTTAATAATATATTCATTCAAAGGAATTTTTACTTGTTTTTTAAAAAACTCCCTAACATAACTAGGTGACATCATAAATACATCTGATAATCTTTCAACTTTTAAAAGTTCTGGCTTTTGAATATCTTATTTCTATGAAAACTGGTAAAACAGAGAGGTCTGGCAAAATCATATGAATAATACGCTGTAGGAATTGTTGAGGCAGTGGGAGAGAAGACTTCAAAATTTAAAATAGGCGAT